>Ga0208082_1000110_pt1 | contig 22494 bp, 19 predicted proteins | sample LakMenE09Jun09ns_FD_150683 | JGI IMG/M metagenome (GOLD analysis project Ga0208082, IMG submission 150683) | Freshwater microbial communities from Lake Mendota, WI - 09JUN2009 deep hole epilimnion ns (SPAdes) | ecosystem: Environmental > Aquatic > Freshwater > Lake > Epilimnion/Euphotic zone ... | reverse complement strand
ATGTACGATGCCTTATTAGAAGCAAAAAATTAAACGAATTTTAATATGTTGATTCCCTAATATGCTCTATCTTAGCTAAAAAATTAGAGTATGAATAAATTATTGTTACTAACGTCTATTTTGTGCATGTCTTTTGCACTTCATTCGCAATCTGTTGACGAAATCATAGCCTTGAATCTCAAAGCGAGAGGTGGTGAGGATAAAATACGTGGACTGAAAACTATGGTTATGGAATGTGTATCGAATAGACAAGGTATGGAATTTCCAGTGAAACTTTCATTTGCCAATAAAGTAGGATTCAGATTGGATATGCAAATCATGGGTATGGATTGTTTTATGCTCATCAATGAAAAAGCGGCTTATAATTATTTCCCAATGCGTGGACAGGCAAAACCAGAGGCTATGCCAGAGGAATTGCATAAGGGAATGATCGCTAGATTAGATATTCAAGGAGATTTTGTAGATTACAAGGAAAAGGGTATCAACTTTAAATTATTGCCAGAAGAGAAATTAGATGATCAGCCATGCTTCGTATTATTGTCAACTAATAAAGAGGGAAAAGAGAAGACAATTTATATTGATAAAAAGACTAATCTGGTCATAAAAGATATTTCTAAAACAGAAGTTGAAGGCGAAGAAAGAGAAGTGGCTAGTACCTATAGTGATTTTCAAACGATAGATGGCTATGTCCTTCCCATGACCTTATCTAGTCCAATGAATGGTGATATGAAGGTCACTAAATATAGCATTAATACTGATTTGAAGCCCGAGATGTTTGAAGTTAAGAACTAAGGTTAAACTTATTCTCCTCCGAGCTATTGAAACATGAAGTATCTAGTTTTTTTACTTAAAGTTCTTTTTGTTCAGCTAGCTTTTTGTCAGGTTTTTCGAGTATTATTCCTGACTTTATCTCCAGTAAAATTAGATTTCACTTTAGTTCTGGGAAGTTTGATTTCAGGCTTTCAATTTGATCTAGGCATCAGTCTAATTGTATTAGTATTGCTTAGTCTATTCCAATGGTTGATTTCGTCTGTAATCCCTTTGCTGTATCATAATTTATTTCTTGGATTTTTCTTTATACTCATAACCTTTCAGGCTATGGCTGCTGTAGGTGACATAATACTTTATAAATACTGGGACTGTATATTTAGCGTGCGAGCTTACCCTTATTTGAAGAATATTTCTGAGTTATTCAAGAATGTATCTACGTTTAATTTTGTCTTTGTCGTCTTCTATCTCGGCTTTATTACCATTCTTTTTTTCTATGTAAGTAATAAAATGAAGTTATTTGCGGTATTTTCTATCAAATGGTTTCAAAGAGGTCTAGTTATAATATGTTTGATTCTGCTTGCTTTTTTGGCTATCAGGGGAGGTTTGCGCGAGATTCCGCGCAATCAAAGTGATGGTTTTTACTGCAGTAATAGAACCTATAATATTTCCTCTATTAATAGTACATGGAATTTTTTCAATGTACTAGTGGAGAATCAAAAGTTCTTAGAAAAGAATCCATATAAAAAGCTATCTGATACTATGATGCTGATCAGGGTAAATGAGATGCAGAGAGATGGAGTAATCAAGGATGTTCAATTATTTTCATTTTCTACCCAACCCAATATTGTCCTTATAACCATGGAAGGGGTGAGTGCAGAAGTATTTAAAATACATAATGGCCAAATTGCACATATGCCTTTTTTAGAATCCCTTTTAGATTCTTCTTATTATTTTATGAGAGCATTTTCTGTAGGTTCTAGAACCGAGCAAGGCCTTGCGGCTATGCTTTCAGGTTCTTTAGCTACTCCTTATAATAATATTACAGATAATATAAGTACTCTTTCTGATATTCCAAGTATTCTCACTACGATGAATAAGAGAAAATATCATACACAATTTGTCTTTGGAGGCAATGTAGAGTTTGCCAATATGAGGGCATATCTCAATCAAATGGGATACGATACCGTGCTTGATATTGTTAGTTTTGATAAGAAACGCGATTTGCAAAGTCTCGGAGTACCTGATGAATATTTGGTCGATGCACTCATAGATCAATATGAAAAATTAAAACTACCTTTTTTTCTACATACACTCACGTTGAGTACGCATGAGCCTTTTGATATACCTGGGTTGAAAACCTATTCTTCAGAAAAGAAAATGTATTTGCAAAGTGTGACTTATTTAGACAATCAGTTGAAGAAATTATTTTCTAGACTAGCTACAAATAAGAAATTTGACAATACAGTTTTTATCATCACCTCTGATCATGGGCATAAAATGCCTAATAACTATGATATAGCTAGCAAGGAGCGCTATCATATTCCGATGATTCTATATTCAAAAAAATTGAATTCAGTCTATAGAGGATATCAAGATACGAGCTTATTTGCTCAGCAAAATTTTCCAGCTACACTATCATATCTTCTCGGCTGGAAAGAAAAAAACTATTTAAAATTTTCTAGGAATCATTTTACATCTATGAATAGATATACAATGAGCGCCTTTGTAAACGGTTATCTTTTTCAGACAGATACGAGTTCTATCTCTTATGACTATGTATGGCGGCCCTATGATACTGCGAATAAAGAACTCGTGAGGCAGCACAGCTATCCTCAAGCTTTGCTTCAGTATTTAGCGGATCAAATACGCGGCGTACGCCCCATTAAAGAAAAATAAATTTCAGCTAGCTTATAATAACTTTTTTCTTCGGTAAACTGTTCTAATCTCAATTTTCCTTGTTCAATAAGAATTGCTTTATTTGCCGAATGGACATAGAGTAGTTTTTCGGCCAAATCCATTACTGAGTTATTCTGAAAATAATATGCAGCGTCTCCCGCCACTTCTCTATGGATAGGGGTGTCACTTAACAGTATCGCTTTATTCGCCAGAAAGGATTCGAGGATAGGTATGCCAAAGCCCTCTCCTTTACTAGGGTATACTGAAAAAAGACAATGATGTAGATAATTAAATTTTTCATTGTCACCTATGCCTGAAATAAAGTGAATGCGATGACTATGATGACTTGCTTCGGCTAGCTTCTTTAACATTTTTCTTTCAGCCCCCGAACCAATATATATTAGATCAAAGTCAACCTTATCTGCTATTTTAAAATAGGCATCTAGTAATAATGCTTGATTTTTTCTACCGAGAAAAGAAGAGATACAGAGAATGTAATTCTTATCATGAGGTCTATTGGTTGGTGCTATGGGTGATTTAGGAGCAGCTACGGGTATGACTTTTATCTTTTTTGGACCTATTCCGTAATGCGATATTATATCCGACTTGGTGACTTCACTTACTGCTATGATGACATCCGCTCTTTTGCATGCATATCGAGCTTTAAAGTTGTAGATAAATCGGTCTATGCAAGGGTAGTCTTCAGGGAATTTTAAAAATAATAGATCATGAATCGTGACGATTGTCTTAAGCCTATTAGGAAGAAGAAAAGGCAATTCTCCAGCCAAACCATGATAGACATCGATTGCATATTTCTTTAAATCAAAATAGATGAAAAATGAACGCCAGAGCGCTCCAAAAGGATTAATAACTGTAGTTAAACTGGAATTCCAAATTTTCTTTTTAGGGGTAAAGAGGACTATATTTTCTGTAGAAATACTTTTTTCGACAGCCTCAATCACACCCCTGCTATACACCCCTAATCCAGAGTGATTATTAAATGCGCGTTTAGCGTCATATCCTAGTTTAGTTGCCACAGATTCACAGATTAAAGAATAATGCGCTTATATTTAAGACTAGACTCTCCAAAATTTACTAATAAGGATAGTTTATTATTAGATACTTTTAAATAATTAATACACTGAGCGTAGTGTTCTTTTGAAAGCATGGATACACATTTTATTTCTAAAATTAAAGATTGATATACTACAAAATCGGCATAAAAGTGATGAGGGAGTATAATACCATTATAATTTATTTCGTACTTTTTCTCTCGTTCGAATGGAATATTATTTTTCTTGAATTCTAATTCTAAAGCATCTTTATATACAATTTCTAAAAAACCAGCACCTAAATTATTATAGACGTCCATGCATCTACCTAAAATATTATATGTTTTATCTTCAGAAATCATAATGAAAAATCTGTGAATCTGTGGCTATCTCCCCATTTCTTCATAAAAGCAGCACAATGTTTCTATTCCTTTCAAATAGTTCCATACATGGTAGTGCTCATTGGGAGAGTGAATTGCGTCGGTATCTAATCCGAAACCAAGGAGAACTGTGTCAATTCCCAATACGCGTTTAAACATAGTGACAATAGGGATAGAGCCTCCCGTTCTCAATGGAATTGGCGTTTTTTCATAAGTTATTTCTACTGCTTTTTCAGCAGCTTTATAGGCTTTGCTGTCTGTAGGTGTTACAGCTGGTTCACCACCGTGATGAGGAGTCACTTTCACTTTTACATACTTGGGTGCGATGGACTTGAAGTGAGCTTCAAATAGTTTTGAAATTTCATTGTAATCTTGATTCGGAACTAAGCGCATAGATATTTTAGCAAATGCCTTTGAGGGTAAAACAGTCTTAGCTCCCTCTCCTATGTAGCCACCCCAGATTCCATTTACATCGAGCGTTGGTCTGATACTCACTCTTTCCAATACAGAATATTCCTTCTCACCAAAGACCTCATCTATATCTAAATGTTTTTTATATTCGGTTATATCAAATGGTGCTTTAGACATAGCGGCTCTTTCCTCCGCGCTAACTTCTACGATTTTGTCATAAAAATGAGGAATAGTAATTGTCCCATTTTCATCTTGTAGGGAAGCTATCATTTTGCAAAGGGTATTGATAGGATTTCCTACGGCACCGCCATATACGCCCGAATGCAAATCTCTATTAGGGCCTGTGACTTCTACTTCCATATAGACTAGACCTCTTAACCCTGTGGTGATAGAAGGGTGCTCATTAGAAATCATGGAAGTATCTGAAATGACGATGCAATCCGCTTTTAATTTGTCTTTATAGGTATTGACAAATTTTTCGAGATTCTCAGAACCTATTTCTTCCTCTCCTTCTATAATACATTTTACATTGCAGTTGAGTTTATTTTCTGAAAGTAAAATCTCCAAAGCTTTAAAATGCATATAAAATTGTCCTTTGTCATCTGCTGAGCCCCGCGCATAGATTTTCCCATCTTTAATCACAGGTTCGAATGGTGGCGAAGTCCATAGCTCAATAGGATCTGCTGGCTGCACATCGTAATGTCCATAAGCTAGAATTGTAGGTTTACTTGGGTCAATTATTTTTTCTCCATAGACTACAGGATATCCTTTGGTAGAAATGATTTCTACTTTATCCAATCCGAGAGCGCTCATTTTATCCGATACGAATTGGGCACAGGACATGACGTCTACTTTATAGGCTGGGTCTGCAGATATAGATGGAAATTTTAATAAGTCGATTAACTCTTGGAGATAAGTTTCTTTATTTTTTTCGACGATGGATTGGTAATTGCTCATTGCTTGAATGTAGTTATTATGATATAGGCAAAGTTAGTAAAAAACTAACTATAGCTAAAGGCAAGTTTTTTAAAGTTAGAAACTTTCAAAAGCTCCAATGTCCAAACCATTGCCATTCGGTCTTGGATTGCCGAGAATATCGGTATTGAGGCTATTAGATATTCCTTTGTCTATACAAGGTGAGGTAGCTTTGAGTTTCAAATTTTCTTTATCTATCGAGGTACTAGTAAATAGTGGATTTTGATTTAACTGGCAATTAGTAAAACTCGAAGAGGTTAGATTTTCTTTTGAATTATAATTGCAATTTCTAAAGCTGTAATCTGCCTCTTGATTGAGGGTTTTATCAATATCTAGCAGGATAGTTTCATCAGTATTGGAGTTGATTATACAATTTTCAAAAAAGCAAGTATTGTCCAATTTATTTTTAAAGGTTTGCTTGCTGCTTTCATCGTAGAATTGATTTGTTAAAATGAGGTTGCCTTTTTTGTCTTTACTTTGGATATTAAATAAGGTGCAATTTCTAAACTGATATTCTCCGCCTAAAAGCAACTGCACCAGGTAATCCGTCGATGTAAAAAACTGACAATTATCGGCCAATACTTTAGAATTCATGCTGCGCAGAGTCCAATAAAATGCGTTAGAAATTGTTGAGTTCTTAAGGTATATTTCTGTTCGGGTGGAATTTGTCATTTGTCCAAAATTGGTAGTCGATTGAAATCCGGCCCAAACTCCAAAAGCGGACTCGTCTACCGAGGTATATTCTATGAGGTTGTTTTTGCTATTTCTTTCAAATAACAAACCCAGCCATTGCCCAGCCACTTTTATGAAAACTTTCTCTAGTCTCAATCCGCGCATTTTTATAGGCTTATCCTTGGTTCCATTGCATTTGAGGCTACCTTGTACTATTATCCCTGAGCTATTGGAGAAGTGAAGTTGAGTACCTGCTTCGATATTTAAGGTGGCTCCTGGGGCAATGATGAGACCAGGAATTGTCCCACTATTCGTAGTTTTATCGATGATCACATGTGGCTTATCACTCAGAAAATTGGTATTGGATTGTATGACTTCTCCATAATGAAAATAGGCATTCTGACCTAAGGCGCGCATGATGATTACTTGTCTACTGCCATTGGTCTCTAGTATGAGTGAATCTAGAACAAGAATAGGATTGCTAGGATTAGGATTGACCGTCACCTCAGAAAATACCCAAAGGCTATCATTAGGTAAAATCCTAATTTTTTCTGCCTGTGTGCCGGGTAAGCCATCAATATTAAATCTGAATTGAGAGTTAGTGCCTCGGGAGAGAAAAGCTCTCGAAATAATCAGCGTGTTTGAAGATCTATTGTAAATGCGAAAAGAGCGTGTAGCTGACCCCAAGGTCTGAAAAACTGTATCAAAGGTGAGTGTATCTGTAGAAAATTTGAGAGGAAACTTTGAGGTAGTATCTACGCTTTCTTTCTGACAGGAAGAAAAAACAATAAACGAAACGACTAATAAAAATGAGAGTCTAAGCACGAAAGATAAACGGACTAAGAACTATATTATTTCAATAATCCCTCTATGAACGAGATATTTTCAGCACTATTGATATGATCTCGAGGAGATACGACTTTAACTATTTTGCCTGTTTTATCCACGATAAATTTCTGGAAATTCCACTTAATGTCTGCATCTTCTAATTTGTTATACTTTTTCTGGGTCAGAAATTGATAGAAAGGATGCATCTCTGGACCCTTGACTACTATTTTAGAAAACATATCGAAGCTCACACCATAGTTTAGCTGACAAAATTCGGCAATTTGCTTATTATCGCCAGGTTCTTGTGAAAGAAATTCATTGGCAGGAAACCCTAATATGACCACACCTTGGTCTTTGTATTTTTTATAAACCTCTTCGAGTTCTTTGTATTGTGGCGTGAGTCCGCATTTACTCGCTACATTGACTATGATGATCACTTTGCCTCTATAGTCTGCTATGGCCTTATCTTTGCCTTGAATCGTCTTCATAGTAAAGTCGTATACAGAGCTTTCTTTTAATTCTGGAAAATTGTTTTGACCATTAAGAAGTCCAAATGAATTAAGAAGGGAGAATAGCCATTTTTTCATGTGTATGTAGTTTAATTTTATTCGCTCATTTGAAATTAAAAATCAAATATAGTTTGAATTTATTGGCCCTTATTTAAAAAACTTTAAAATACCTTCCGCTTTAATCAAGCACTCTTGATATTCTTTTTCTGGGTCGCTCAGTAAAGTAATAGCACTGCCTACAGCTAGAGAAATTTTCTCCGCTTTTTCATCGTAATATAGACTTCGAATCACTACATTAAAGTCAAAATTGCCATCTGGGGCGAAGTAGCCTATATTTCCAGCATAGAGGCCGCGACCAAAATTTTCTATCTTTTCTATAAATTGAATCACTTCTTTTTTAGGAGCGCCTGTCATAGAACCTGCTGGAAGCAGCGCTTTTAGCGCATTATGGCTATCGTTTATATCTTGGAGTTCTGCTGAGATAGTTGAAATCATCTGATGTACAAAGGGAAAGCTATATACTTGACACCATTCTTCTACACGAATACTGCCTGTATGCGCATAGCGTGTCATATCATGCCGAACTAGATCTACAATCATAGTATTCTCTGCCCGTTCCTTTATGCTATGGGCTAATTCTTGTTTGATTTGTTCATCATGGGTTATATTGATGAGGTCCCGCCTCGCTGTTCCCTTCATTGGCTGACTGATGAGTTTATTGCCATTGAGTTTTGCAAGTCTCTCAGGGCTGAATGAAAGCACCCACTTATCATTATATTTTACCAAAGCGGACATTGGAGCACCTGCAGCCTGATTGATTTCTAGAAAGGTTTGAACAGGATGGATACGCACCTTCTCTTTATAAAACTCTATACAATAGTTGAGTTCATAGAACTGCCCATTCCGAATAGCTCGTTGAATTTCTAGAATATTTTCCGAATATTGATTGTCTGATGTTCTGGCATAAAAGTCGATCTTAGGTAGTCTATTGTCCACCAAAGTCTGCGCTAAAATGATATCGAGAATCTCTAAACTTTCAGGTGCATTTCTATTGAAGTAGAGTCGTCCTTGCCGGGCATAAATAACGTATCGAGGTTCGAAAAAATGACATTTTCTATAGTCAATGAAGGGCTCTCTGCCCTTATGCTCTGTATTGAAATGGTAGCCAAAATGTCCGAAGAGAAATTTGTCTTTTGGAAGCTCCTCAAGACTGGTATAAAAAGCCAGGGCATCTGCTGCCAGTATAAAATCATATCGGCTGTGTGCATCTCTGGTATCATTAGAATCAAGAAAACTAAACGTGGAGAACTTTGAAGCCCATTGTAGTAGTTGAGTTTTAAACGCTTGATTTACCTCCAGCTGAATAGAAAAAAAATCAGACATGTCTAGTGATCATATTTTATACTGCGCGTATTATTTTAAAGTCTAAATCAGAATATAGGGTAAAAAATGGACTTGAATGCTCAGATGTCACTCAAAAAAATTAAATCCAAATCTATATGCTTCTCGCCTAGTATCTGACTAAAATGCTGATTGCACACATTCCCTGTAAATAAATAAGCTCCATGGCGCACACCTTTGGAAAATTGAATAAGGGTTTTAATTCCTCCTGATTTCTGAAGTTGAATCATAGTATTAGCCAGTATATTGCTCAGTGCGATAGATGCCGTGCGAGATACTCTAGATGGTATATTCGGCACACAATAATGAATGACGTCATGTTTTATAAATGTAGGTTGGTCATGATTCGTCATTTCACTAGTTTCAAAGCAGCCTCCCTGGTCTATCGATACGTCTATAATGACGGAGTTTGGCTTCATATTCATGACCATTGACTCAGATATAAGTATCGGCGTGCGGCTCGTCTTAGAATGCAGGGCTCCAATGACCACATCCGCATTTTTTAGCTCCTGAGAAAGGGTAATAGACGAAAGGACAGAGGTGTATACTCTGCTTCCTAGATTATTTTGAATGCGCTTTAATTTATATAAAGAATTGTCAAAAATCTTAACAGTAGCTCCCAGTCCAATAGCTGCTCTAGCTGCAGTCTCGCCTACAATTCCAGAACCTAAAATGACGACATTCGTTGGTGGTACACCTGTAATGCCTCCGAGTAGGATACCCGCTCCTCCTTTGACCGTGCTGAGGTATTCTGAAGCTATCAATACTACCGCTCCACCTGCGATCTCACTCATAGCGCGCACTATAGGATAGGCGCCCCATTCGTCTTGCAAATATTCAAAAGCAACGGCAGTGATTTTCTTTTCCATCATTTTCTCAATCACCTTTTTTTTCATGCTAGGGAGATGCAGGGGAGAGAATATAGTCTGATGCGTTTTCATATGTTCTACCTCATCCATAGTAGGCGGGGTGACCTTAAGAATTGCGTCTGCTTCGAATATTTTATTTTGTTCGTAGATGATTTCTGCACCAGCCTCCGAATAATCTCTATCTGTAAAATGACTGAAATTTCCAGCACCGGTCTCTATTTGAACATTAATCCCTTGATGAACAAGCATATGCACCGATTCTGGTGTTAATGCTACTCTATGTTCTTGAAAAGTTTTTTCGCGGGGAATCCCTATGCTGAAACTATCTTTTTTGTTTACTACCTTAGCAGGAATCTCCTGTGTAGAGTATTCATACTTCGTTACATTTTGTGATAAATCAGTGACTTGACTCAAGGCCATATGGGTAAAATACTTAGTTCATTACAAATTTAGGTGATTTTAGATAAATGACAAACTTTGAAAATGGGGACTAAATAAGTCATTCATATTATATCCTATAAAATATGCAGACCTGAATTAATTTTTAAGCTTGTAATTAATTTTTATTTTTATATTTGCACTCGCTTTTGAAAGAAAGCAATCGTCATTTATATCTAATTTATTTATTATTTTAGATTGCTCTCAGAGATAATATCGATGAAGCTGTGAATAAATGGTCTGGTAGTTCAGTTGGTTAGAATGCCGCCCTGTCACGGCGGAGGTCGCGAGTTCGAGTCTCGTCCAGACCGCACCAATTATTCAAAAAGCCCTAATTGTATTTCAATTAGGGCTTTTTTAGTTTTAATTCTTGCATGTATTAGTTTGTAATTTTGTACTCCAGTATCTGAGATTTATAACAAGAGAATATTGAAAAAGGTTTTCAAGGTCATAATGCATGTAAACGCAGTTATATTCCCCAGTTTATTTTGGGTAAAAGCAAAAAAAAAACCGAGCCTAGGCTCGGTTTCTTTATTTTAAATGTTAAATGATTAGTTTAATACCCAAGTAACACCCAATCTCACTGTGTTCAAATTAAAGTTAAAACCGAAACCTGAAGTTTTGGTCTCAACATTAGTAGTAGAAGTAGCAGTAGTAGTAGTGTAACCTAAACTACCAAAAGAAGCATTCATTGCCAATCTTTTAGTTAAAAATGCATTCACGCCTGGGAAAACATTTAATGCCATGTTTGATGTTTTTGCTTCAGGAGCAGTAGCACCTGCTTTGGTTGAACCTGAGCCGAAGCCTAAACTAGCTCCAACGAAAGGAGTAAATCTACTTTTTGAAAAATAATAGTTTGCACCAAAGTTTACTCCAAAATTTGAAGATTCACCAGTAGAAACTCCGGCTACTGTTGTTTCAGAATTGCCAAAAGTTAAGCCGCCTCTAAGAGCAATGTTATCTGTAACAAAGTACATCATACTTGGACTTACATTTGCGTCTAAAATTTTAGTAGTTAGGTTGCCTACTTCGCCACTTAAAGCTACATTTCCTTTAGAGAAACTTCCATCTTGAGCATTCATTGCTAGTGTACCTAATGCAAAAATTGATAAGATAATTTTTTTCATGTTGTTTAAAATTTTTGGTTTAAAATTAATTACTTAAGCAAAGTTATATGGTTTAACGAATGTGTCAAGTCTTTTTTTACAGTTTTTTCCGATTTTATTAACATTTTAATAATATTTGGTTTTTCAAGCTTTGGTGAATAATTGGGTGAAATGATTATATTTAATACAAATACAGCGTTTTGTGTTTCTATACATAATAAAAACTATCCAAATGAATTTGTCTGCTCATTTGTACATATTTCAGCAGACTATCTTCGTCTCTTTATAAATTTTAGGCTAAGATAAATTAGAATTCTACCCTAGAATATTAGTTCTAGGCGCTGCAAAGCTATGTTTAGGGGCAGTTTTTTAAATTACATACTAGTGAATAGGCAATGGTAAGTTGTGAATTTTCAGAAAACTCAATCGATCCCAGTATCCTCTCTGGAAGATGATTTTTCCATCACGAAACTCGAAGAAACCGGAGCCTCTCAATCCATAGGGGTCTTTCCATTCTAATATTCCCCAATTCCCATCTTCAAATACATTTTCTATTTCACAAATCATATTCGCCTTTGAGAATTCCTCTGTAAACATCTGACGAATAGCTTCTCTACCATGCACGGGCTCCGCATTGACTTGATGATTGATCGCATCTTCATGATACATGTTTGCTAGTCCGTCTATATCTATCCGGTTAAATGTTTCTACCCATTGATAGATGAGTTTTTTCGGAGTCATGGTTTTGAGTTAAAAGATAAAAGTATAAAGAGGAAAGTGCAAATCTTTATTGCCGACTGACTACTGCCCACTGACGGCTAGTTAATATTTCACCTTCCTAAACACCGCTTCTACCACCTGACCTTTCAAAGCCGAAGTTACAGCATTAGACTCGATGAGTTGTTTGAAGGTAGGGAAGATGTCATCGTAAGCATCCAATGTAAATTGAACATCGGCATCGCTATGAGAGAAGCACATGTTATGGAAGCTAGACCAGAGAATTCCACGTTTAATCATTTCTTGCTGCAGATAAGTCTTAAGAACTAAGGCATCACCTGCTTTTTCGCTAAAGTTGACAATAGAGCGGCAAGGGTAGCCTCCGATACTGATATATTCTGTCATTCCATGTTTTTCGCGCAGGGTATTGAATCCATCCTTGATTTTCTGACCTTGTGTGGCTAGATATTGAGGTACGTTTTTCTCCTTCATCTCCTCCAGAGTAGCTAGAGTAGCGGCTAGAGACAGTGCTTCTCCACCGAATGTAGTGAAATAAAAAACATCTGATTCGAATAAACTCATGACATCATCTCTTCCTGTCAAGAAGGCTATCGGCATACCATTCGCGCAGGCTTTTGAATAAACCGCTAAATCTGGTTTGATACCAAAGAATTGTTGAGCTCCACCTAGAGCCAGTCTAAATCCTGTCCACATTTCATCAAATATGAGCATGGTGCCATTCGCCTGACACAGAGCCTGAACTTCATGTAGGAAATTGTCTTTTGGCTCCTCGAAAATGATTGGTTCTAATATTAAGCAGGCCAAATCTGGTGTCATAACTGCTTTGACGCTTTCGATATTATTGTATTGTATCATCACTGTTAAATCCTTGATTGCTTCAGGGATTCCTGCATCGCGTGTAGTGGTGCCGATGTACCAGTCATGCCAGCCGTGATAGCCGCATACGGCTACTTTATCCCTTTTAGTAAAGGCTCTTGCTATTCGGACCGCTGCGCTGCAGGCATCTGCGCCTTGTTTGGTGATACGAATGCTCTCTGCATTGGGTATAATTTCATGCAATTTCTCGGCCACTTCTAGCTCTAAACGATGCATCAATGAAAAAGTAATTCCTTTTTCCAATTGTTCTTTGATAGCGTTATCCACTTTGTCATAGCCATAGCCAAGCGAAATAGGGCCAATACCCATACAGTAGTCTAGATATTCATTGCCATCTACATCCCATAATTTAGATCCTTTGCCGCGCTCTACATATACGGGAGATACGCCATAAGTAAACTGTCCAGGGCCTTTGGCGAGGGTCTGTGTGATAGGATGCATGAGCTTTTTAGCTCTATTATACATTTCTAATGATTTCGATATATTGGGAAACTCCGCTTTCATTTTTGATTGATTCATGATTTAATAAACATTATCTAGTACAAAGATATTTTCAAAATCTTAAATCTTTATTATTAAATTCCTAAATTTGAACTCATGTTTCAATTTCCTAAAAATTCATGGCTACCTATCTTTCATCAGGCTATGCAGAGTGGCTTACTTGATTCTGTGTCGGATAAACTGGAAGCAGATAGTACTGCCGGAAAAACTATATTTCCGGCGAGTAAAGACATATTTAGGGCTTTTGATCTCTGTGATTTGGATCAATTGAAGGTCGTCCTATTAGGTCAGGACCCCTATCATGGAGAAGGTGAAGCCAATGGATTGTGCTTCTCCGTATGTGAGGGTATTCGCACACCTCCTTCGTTGAGAAATATTTTTAAAGAGTTAAAGAATGAATATCCATCTTTCGATGAGAAACGAAGCACAGATCTATCGGACTGGGCAGAGCAGGGTGTATTACTCATTAATTCGGTTCTCACTGTAGAGAGAGATAAGCCAGCGAGCCATTCTGGATATGGTTGGCAAGTTTTTACAGACTATATTATATCTGAGATCTCTAAACATAAAAATTATGTCGTTTTTATTTTACTTGGGAAATTTGCTCAGTCAAAAGTTCACTTGATTGATCTTAGTAAACATCTTGTGATCGCTGCGGCACATCCTTCTCCTTTCTCAGCTCATAGAGGATTTCTGGACTCTGATGTATTTAGAAAGTGTAATTCTTCTCTAGCATTCAGGGGGGAGGAAATTGTGTGGTAGAAAAGTACATTATAGAAAAGCGCCTCTAGCCTCTCTCCTACTAGAAATTTATACCCATAAAAAAGGGTAAACTTAAATTTCTATCCTCGGATTTCGATGAATAAAAATACTTAGATTCTAATCCTAAAAACATCTGGTTTTTAAACGTATGCCTATAGCCTAGTCCGAAACTGATATCTGCCGTGGAGAAAGTATGTGTTATTTGTTCCCCTTTAGCAGCAACTATATTATTTCTAAAAAAAGATGGGCCGAAAGTAAAGCTAGCAAATAAATGATTACTTAACTTCATTTCAATAGCAGCATGTATAGGGATAACTGTCATATTTATCGCAGAATTGTCATTAGCTGTAAAATCATTTAATCTATAGAGCTGAACGTGGCCAGACTCTATGCCAAATGATAGTCGATATCTTGTATTCCACATAAGTTTGGAATAGATAGAATGATTTAAGGGCTCCAGATTTTCATGGAATATCACCAAATTATTAAAATAATAATTGGGTCCGGCACCTAGCTGAAAACTAAAATCTTTCTGAGCTACCAGCAGCTGTGATATGGCAATAAAAAATAAGATGACAATCTTTTTCATCTATTCTTGGGAGTAAAATTCATAAGCTAAAATAGAAGGATAATTGGTCAATATCCCATCGAAATTCCCCACTTGTATATATTTTTTCATTACAGTGGAGAGATCTACCGTCCAGCAAACTACTTTCATATTGAGTGCATGAGCTTCGGCTACCTCATTATCTAGTGTGCCTAATGTCCAACGCGGAGCATAGACTGCCGAGTTTAATTCCTTAGATCTTGCGAAGCTAATTTCGCATAGATTTGGTCTGTCTTTATTGTTCGGTACTTTAGAGAATTCGGTGGCTATCTCCTCGGTAGGAAGTCCATTGAGAATGAGGATAGAATTATTACGTCCTCGAGCTTTGAGAAGTGCTTTATACATTACAGGAAGTGTATAGCTGAAAAATCGCTCGTTTCCGCCTTTATTATCTAGCCATACAAATCTTATATCTGTAGAATCTATAATCGTATTGAGCATTTCCTCTAAGGTAGGTATAGTCTGCCCGTCTACTAATCGCACATAACGCCTTAGAAATTCAAAATTAAAATCTTCAATATTACCGACTACGGGTCCTTTTTGAGTCAGTCTGATATTGATATCATCATCGTGATACACTACAGGGATATTATCTTTCGTGAGTTTAATATCAATTTCTACTCCACTAGCACCCATCTCAGACGCTCTCTTTACTAATTCAATTGAGTTTTCGGCAGAGGGGATATTATCAGAATTTCGACCGCCAGCCCTATGGGCTATAATGGAGAATTTTAAATTGTTCAACACTTTATTAGAAAAAAAACGTTCAAAGCTTAATTCTACTTCCGCAGTTTTACCGTCTATAGAGATATTTTGTCCTATTAGCTTGGAAACGGTAAATTTTTTAGAAATAATATCGTCTGCACCATTTTGTTTGGTAATAGTAAGGTAAAGTTTCCCTTCTTCATTATTCATTGGAGAGCGCCAATAACCTGCCATTTTGATACTAGAGTCACTTAAATTAACGCCTACATCCATTACGGCATAGTTGCCATTGCGATTGGAAAATAAGGTGAGCTTGTTCTGATTCCATTTCATGACAAATCTATATCCAAGTCCAGCGGTCGAACTTTCACTGCTATAAATACCAATGAGGTAAGGTCTCATGTCGCTAGGAAGTGGAATTGTACCTACCAGATAGGTTTTATCATAATCTGGATTAAATTTATAATCATTTTTTTCGCATCCTAACACTAGTAATAGAAAAATGGAGTAAACTAAAATCTTTATTCGCATAGTTAGAAATTAAATAAGGTAGTTAACTCAGGCACGTAGTATAGATTTTTTGTATAATTAAATGCAGGCCAACCGAGGATATGAAATTTCATAAAATTGCTCGTATAACCTATAGAAAAGGATTTGTTCTTAAACATTCGCTGCTCCATAAATAGTGATAGATGATAGCCATTGAGCGATTCAATATTTCCGGAAAGACTTGTACTTCCCGCTTCAAAATTTATACTATTGGAAAAATCTACACCTCCTTTCATAGTAAAAGTTAAACTGTGCCATATGTAACCCAACTTGAAAAAAGGTCTATGCCCCCATACAGTTAATGTATTGTCATAGCCAAGGTCATAAAGCATACCCACACCAAAACTTGTTTGATAGCCAAGTCCTAAAAATAGTTTTTTACTTAGATCTACATTCCAAGATGGCCCAAGGGCAATGTCCGAAGCAGCTATCACGCTTCGAATGTCCGTATTTACCATAAACCCTTTTTTTAAAGAAAAATTGGATTTGTAATAAATCATAGGAAGGCTATAGGCTGATTCCAACCAATCTTTAGGTAGGTAGACTAAGGCAAAACCAAGAGCTTGTCGGTATTTCCAGTCTTTAAATGAATTAGGGAGATGGATAGAATGCTCTAAAATGTCGAAACTCTCCCTCTGGGTTTCCTGAGCAGACGAGGTCAAGGCAAATAGAAGCAGAGTCGCAAAGAGGAGTCGGTACACTGAGGTTATTAGGTTGTGGATATTCTTTAGAATCAAAATTAGCAGATTATAATTAATAATTCTAGTATATTTGTATCCCATTCTTTAAAAAAATGGAATTCATTATTGGCCTAGTGGAGAAACGGTAGACTCGCCATCTTGAGGGGGTGGTGCCGCAAGGCGTGGTGGTTCAAATCCACTCTAGGTCACACATACTAGCAACTAAATTATGGTTGCTAGTATTTCTTTCCAAGCCTGTTATTTCTGAGTCGAAAGCACTTCAATTAATAAAAACTAGAAACGATTTTAAATCTAAACTAATAAACGTAAGAGACTATTATTGAGATATTAGTTTTGCTCCACCTTGAGCATTCCCTTGAGTATATTTTTGGGTTCTAAGATAATTTCATACAGATAGACTCCAGTCGCTAGTCCTTCTGCATTCCAGTCATTCTGATAAGCATTCGAGCTGCGGTAGACTATTTTACCATCTAGGCTCATGATTTGCAGCTGCAACTGTGGAAAGTCTTCTAGCATAGAGATAGGGAGAACCCAATAGTCATTTTGTCCGTCATTATTTGGTGTCAGAATAGTTTGAATGTTTTCACCTTTAAACTTCTCATTTAGCTTTATGATGTACCGTGTGGTGTCTAGTTTCTGAATCCCGAGTGTATTGTAATCTGCCTTAACTATATAGAGTATAGTGTCGGTTGCATTTTTGATTTTGGAGGTATAATCGTAGAGTCCTTTCCCTATATCTAAATAGCTTCCTTTCTGAGTTTTTATACTATGCACTACAGCCACTTCGTCTCCTATTTCTAGTTTTTTACCCAGGGTCAGGGAGGAGCGATTATTCATATCTAGCTGGGTATCATTTTGGTGATATTGGACTAATACTTCATTGTAAAATGTGTCATAGCTCAGCACAAATGTAGGCTTATTCAGAATAACAGCAATAGTGCGAATGGTATCGATACCAATATGGAAATTAGAGGCCTTATAGGAATAGCCTTCATTCGTGATATTAGTAAGAGTTCCATATTTAGGCTCAGAATGATGTAGCGATATATCAAAGTCTGGGTTTTTAGTCATATCGATGTCAGCATCATATAGAACAGAAGTTGATCTAGTTTCTTTAACTTGTTTTTTATCAGATTTGGAATAGAAAAACTGAAATTTATCTGGTATTAATCCAGCTAGGGTATATACGGAGTAGGCATTGAGATCGATTTCATCTTTTGTAGTAATGGATCCAAGATTGATTCCAGAGCCCACGCCAAAAACAGACATGGCATCTATATTGGAAGAAATAATTTCCCATTCATTACCATTCCATCCTACTATGGTCAGGTTTTTCAAACCGCCATTAGTCAGCCTCTTGATATCACTCTGACTATTCCAGCTGAGTGTCAGTCTTGTGAGTATATTGCCATTGACATCCCAGTATTCTTTGTTACTTACCTGATAGAGCAGGGGTTGTTTATTTTTGGTAGGAAATGGTCCATCAATTGGGAGAACCTGGCTTACTGTACCTACGAAGGGGCTCGTAATGGCTAGATTAGGACTCACAGAGTAATATGCCGCTTCGGCCGGACTAGTGAGCGATGCTTTTTCTACGGCCGCAGGTTTGAATTGATTATTGTCTCCAATAGGAAATATAAACTTTTGAGATTGAAAACTACGTACATAGCCATCTACAAATGCTTGATCACTGACTCCAGACCATGATGAGCCGGGCATAAAGCTGATATAACTTTTATTCAGTCTGCGTTCAGTTCCTAGTATTCCTTTGTGAGCATTCATGGCAAGGCTTCTAAAGCTATAGTCTTTATATACCTTCATATCGCCTGTATTTTCAATGATGGTTCGCCCATAAGATTTTATCTGCGCCTGACTGGTCAGCGTGCAGATATGAAGGGTAATATTGAAAAATAAAAGCGTCGTATATCTCATCTGGTTCTAATTTATTCGTGGAGACTCACCCATGATGTTCCATTATAACCTTCGAATCTCCCTAGGATTTTATTATATCGGATCATTCCTTCTTCTGGAGAATTGGTCGTTTTCGCTTCGTCTCCTAGTTTTAGAGCACCATTGATCACAAGTTTTACAGGTGCTGTGGTTGTTCCGATAGCCAAATTTCCACCAGTAAAAACATGATGTTTTAAGGTATCCTCTGTATGGTAGTTCATGTGGTTAGGCAAAATTCCGATGGCACCTACTAACTGATTTGCCGGATTAGTTATTTCTAAAGAGCCACTATTGCTAGAACTCCCTTGTTTCACAAAAACTTGTCCTGTGCCTGTGCCGCCACCTACTTTTATATTTCCATTGACATCGATAGACTCTGAAGGATTATTGACACCTATTCCTATTCTACCATTGCGATATACATTAGGTGTTGCGGCAGTCGCAGGCGATCCATCTGATACATTGAGCCATACTTTATTGATTTCTTGTTCCGACAATACTCTATTCCATTTGGTACCATCGTTATAATAATATCCTGGAAATACTTTGAACGGATCTGAGCCAGAAGTGCTTGTATTGTATACAATCATGCCGGCTACATGCGCACCAAGGGGAGCAAAGCTATTCGTGGAGAATAATCTAAGCCTCGGCATTAGTAAACCTTTGCGAGTGCCATCGGCAGTATCTATCTGCACTACAGCATTAGGGTCTAATACATCTCCAGTACCAAAGCGCATTTGAGCCTTGGTCATGGATATACCACTTAATAAGAATAGGGTTAGGAAAAGCTTCTTCATCTTTATTTGATTAATTTATGATCAATTGATTCGTAATTTTATATATTTTCTGTCTTAGTTATCTAATATCACCCACTCAAATCCGTCAAATCCCTCAAAATGCCTATTGACTTGATTGAAGCGCATCGTGCCTTCTAAGAAGGGCGGTGTAGCTGGCTTCTTTGTATAATTTCCTTCATCTTGATTGGTTACTCGAATCATACACCCACCACTATTTCTATCTATATTGGTCTGATTGTCCCATTGCTTGTAGAGCACTCCATTTATAGCCCCAGATGTTATCGGACCAAGGGGATATATAGGTATAAATAATCCTTGGGCTCTTAAATCATTGGGTACACTGAGTGGGGTCAATGTTTTAAACCATAGTTGAGGACTAATAAAATTAGCAGAGACTGAATTTTTAAATTTAGTTGCTTCATCTAAAGTATCAGCTAACATTCCTAAACTTTGAAAAAATCGAATATTGACAAATCCATCTTGGGTTCCAGATATGATTTCTATGGTCCATGTAATTCCCATCACGAAACTTCCATCTTGACCGTCTATTCTACTAAATGATTTGGTTCCGTTTGGAGAACATAGACATTTTCTGATCTTTACCTGGGCTGTAAACGTTGTTGTATTGGCTCCAGATCCTGATGGGTTATGCTCTATTCCGAAGAAATAACTGTTATTGACAGTCCCTGCTAGGCCATAATACGACCAGCCATTAACCTCAAAGATTTTAACACAATTCACATCATCGTATGGAAATTTATGACAATCTATCAAATGGGTAGTAAGGCAGTCTGGAGAAGCATTCAAAGTAGTCTTGACCAAGTCCAACTTAGTGGCAGCTTGAGTTCCGACACTTGCTGCATCCAATTTGGATTCAGATATAACCGAACTATCTGCGCCTAGCCAATCTTGTAATAAAGTAGAATAAATTTGTCTATAGTCATACTTCCGCTCACTTGCAGGATAGTAATATGCCGTCGAACTAGCTTGATTAGCATTCGCGGGCACATTTAAACTTGGGTGAGCACCGATGATGCCGCCTTGCACCCCTTTTCCTATCACGAAGAATGGAGCAATATTCCCATGATCTGTTCCGGTACTACCATTTTGTTTTACTTGTCTTCCAAATTCACTGAATGTCACTGTCATGACCTTTTCATCAAAGCCAAGCGCTTCAATATCAGCTTGAAATGCAGCTATCGAATTCGACACATCAGATAGTAGATTGGCATGACCCCCAGTATGAGCACTACCAATAACTGCCTGTGTATCATGCGTGTCAAATCCACCTATGGTGACCATAAATATCTTGGTCTTAGACCCTCCTTTAATGAGTCTAGATACTGTTTTTAATTGTCTGCCTAGATTAGAATTTGGATAACTCACTGAACTATTGTTTCCAGCATTGAATACAGTCATTATTCTGTTGTAATAAGTATCCATACTTTTTTCTACTCCTCTTAGATACTCTTGTATTCTGCCATAGTCACTGTCATCTGGAAGGAGAATTTCAGGGGCTAACATGCCAAATAAGGTGCCTTGCATGGAGGTAGCATTATATTCAATATTTCTATTATGTGTATGGTTGAATATAAGACAAGGATTGGAATTGCCAAAGTGCAGCGCCACAGGGTCTTCCATGAGTCTATTAGGCGAACCAGCCATACCAGGAAAGACTTTTTCTAAGTATCTTCCTACTATCCCATCCTCTAGGTTGGACGCATTATTGCCATCCCTACCCGCAAACATCATATTTTCAGAATCAAAATGCGAATAGTTTGGCTTCGGATAACCTACTCCATTTATGATAGCTAATTTACCTGCATTCATCAGGTCAGAAAAGGCGAACATAGATGGGTGAATTCCTATATCTGAATTGAGTGGAATTATAGAATTTGCGCCCGTATTATTTAATTTGATATCGGGTCTTAAAAAGCTATATTGATCGTATTCGTTTAATGGGATGATGGTATTTAATCCATCATTGGCTCCTGCCATACGAACAATAACAATAACTCTGTCAGATACAGGGTCGCAGTCAGCAAATGGTGCAGCCGATGCCCACGCATATGAATTGTTTAAGATTAAGGGGCTTGTCAATCCTAATGTGCCAGAAACTTTTAAAAATCCTCTTCTTCCAATTCCCATATTCAATACTTTACATCACTTGATATTCAGTAGATTTAGCCATGGCTAAAATTAATCTATTCAAAGCTGTTCTTACTGCATTTTTCTTTGTATTATTTGCGACATCCGCTACCCATGTATTCCATGTGGTAGCCCAATTTGCTTTAGAAAGTCCGTTCAATAGTGCATTCTCAAAAAAACCATATCTCAATCCCTGTGGTTTCGAGGGGAAGAGGATTTCCATGAATTCATCAATAAGTATATCCGCATTAGCAGGATCTGTGAAATAGCCGGAAGTTCGAACAAATTCAGGACTATCCAATCGCGTGGTAAATCCATTATTCGTATAGCCATTGAGCAAGGTTTGTATCCACCCTGCATTGTATCGCTGATTGAGTGTAGCTATTGTCACCCAGTTTTTATCATAATTGGGTTTAGCACTATACCCAGGATATCCACTCACATCTACGGAATTGAAGAGTTGCATACCCGCTATCCATATTCTGCTGCGTAATGTGTTGAAGTAGTTATGAAAATGTAGAGGATTAGCCATGGGATTTACCATAGCTATATTTGTTTCGGCTAGAGGATTTAACAATAAATCAGTTGATGACTTGATTTTGCTTCCTATATGTTCGTCGCCGATAATACTGTCTTCTTCATCATAAAAATGCCAACTTTTCAATAAGAGTTTGACGGCGGATTCTAGATTATATGTGACTCCATTCTGTGTGCTCATTAGATTCGCAGCCAAAGGAGTTATGATATCAGTTTCTGCTTCTTGGCTAATATTAGAATTGACGAAAAATCGGTAGAGTCTTCGCGCATAGTTGCGTGCTGTCTCCTGCTGATTAAATATCATATTTATAAATG
>Ga0208082_1000105_pt1 | contig 23269 bp, 22 predicted proteins | sample LakMenE09Jun09ns_FD_150683 | JGI IMG/M metagenome (GOLD analysis project Ga0208082, IMG submission 150683) | Freshwater microbial communities from Lake Mendota, WI - 09JUN2009 deep hole epilimnion ns (SPAdes) | ecosystem: Environmental > Aquatic > Freshwater > Lake > Epilimnion/Euphotic zone ... | reverse complement strand
AGCGCATCTAGATCGAGCGACGTGTTGCCGTTTGCGGCGAGTGCGCCAGCGATCTGAGCCCGATGCTCGGTTGCGTGGTGCACGGCCTGGTTGACGAGCACCCAGCGCGGCACGGAGATCTCTTCGCCGCCGTACGAGATCCAGGTGAGGGTCTCGTCGCCTGGCAACTGCGCTCCGGCTCGCAACTTGGTATCGGCCACGGCGAGGGCGGCGGCGAGTGCTTGAATATCGCTGGCGGTAGCTGGAAGCTCACGCTTCTCAGCCCGTGGTTCGCCGTGCAGTCGCTGGGCGTAGTTCTCGGCGGCGGTCACCAGGTGGTGGGTAATCGCGCCAACGCTCCATTCAGAACCGGGCGAGGTGAAGGCGAGCGCATCGGCAGGGAGTGTTGCAAGCACGGTGAACATCTGCGTGTTCGCCCAGGCCATGTGCTTCAGGGTGCGGTTCAAGGTGATGTTTTCCATGGCGGGAGGATAGCCGAGCGCGATCGGGTTGGGCTAGCGAGCGAGTGATCGCCGCAGGGTGAGAACGACGGCAGAGAGGGCGACTGCGGCGAGCGACGCGATCAAAACGCCGATCTTTGCAGCGCCGAGCGACTCCTCGTTGGCAAAGGCCAGCTCGCTGATGAGGAGTGAAACGGTAAAGCCGATGCCGCCGAGTGCCCCAACCAGAGCAATGTCGATCCAGCGCATGCCCGCCGAGAGCTTCGCCCCCAGCGCGGTCGCGAGCCGGGCGGCGAGGAGGATGCCGACTGGCTTACCCACAACGAGGCCAACAAGTACCCCCAACAGAATTGGCGAACCGGTCACCGCCCCGAGATCGATGGAGCGAAGGTCAACCGCAGCGGCAAAGAGGGCGAAGAGTGGCACGGCGATCGCCGCACTGATCGGATGGAAGCGTTCCGTTGCGCGGTCAACGGGTGCATCTTGCTCGCCAGGATCTTTCTTGACGCGCATCAGTAGCCCGAGGGCAACGCCCGCGATCGTTGGATGAATCCCAGCACTATGCACGGCGTACCAGGTGCCGAGTGCGAGGGGCACGTAGATGAGTGGTGTGGTGATGCGTTGTCGCTGCGCGATCGCAAAGAGTGCGAGCAGCACCGCTGCAATTGCGAGCCACTCGACGTGCAGGCTTGCGGAGTAGAAGAGTGCGATCACAAGAATGGCGCCAAGATCGTCGACCACCGCCAGCGTCAGCAAGAAGGTGCGAACCCCAGTGGGGAGTCCGCGGCCGAGCACCGCCAGCACCGCAAGGGCGAAGGCGATATCGGTTGCCATCGGAATACCCCAGCCGTTCAGCGCATCACCAGCACCGCCTTGATTGATTGCGACATACAGGAGCGCCGGAACGATCATCCCGCCGAGTGCTGCGGCAACCGGTAGGGCCGCCTGGCGCGGCTTCGAAAGTGTGCCCACCACCAGTTCGTGTTTGAGCTCGCAGCCAATGACGAAGAAGAAGATGGCGAGCAGTCCATCGGCGGCCCACTCCTGCACGGTGAGGTTCAGGTGGAGCGCGCCACTGCCGATTTTGGTCGTAGCGACGGTGCGCAGCACCTCTGAGAGGGGGCTGTTGGCCAGAACGATGCCGATGAGGGCCGCAGCAATCAGCAGCGCGCCGCCTACGGTTTCGCTGCGAAGGAAGAGCTGCATGCGCTCTCGGGTGTTCATGCGTGCATCGTATCGCCTACGGGGGGGTTGGCGGAACTCGGGCTTGTTCAGTAAAGTTCTCTGGATGCTGGCGCAATGGGACTGGACGGGGATCATCGGGGGGCTGGTTAGCTTCCTTGTTGTGCTGTTTGTGCAGCGGTCGCAGCGCATCTATCAATCCCGCGGAACGACGGTGAGCACCATCGCGTTTGCCGCCCTCGTCGCCTACGTTTGGGCACCGTTCGGATTCCCCAACTCTGATTGGTCGCGTGCGCCGCTCGGCAGCGATGTGATCCGCTTGATTCCATTTATGGACTTTGACCCTGCCCTCCTGCAAACGCAGTGGCTGCTGGTGCAGGTCAGCATGGGCGCATCAACATTCTTGCTTGCAACCCTTGCCCTCTATGGCGATGCCCGACGCGCAGCGTTTGCGGTCATCGGCATCATGGCGGTGGGCCTCGAGATCAGCCAGGGCTTCTCTAATTACTTCTCGAGCCCAGTACCGCCGTATCGGATCGACGTGCACGACATCATGGCTCGAGCGGCCGGGGCACTTACGATCTACCTCGCACTGAAGGTTGTTGCCGCGCTTTGGCGCCTCTGGATCACCCCCACCCTTCGCAAGGGGAGCTTCCTTAGCTTCATTGATGGGGTCACGCGCCGCATCTAGCGGTTGCGAGACGTTGCAGTAACGACCTCCACGCGTAGGCGATACGATATCCATATGACCGCAGCCGACCTCATTGCCCAAGCCGCTGGCGAGCCGAGCATCTGTCGATGCCCGTCGCTCTCCTTCGGGCCGTCCTGCGCGCGCTGAGGCGATCGCAACCAGGGACCAAACGGCAGAGGGGGCGGCGGATGTAGTCCACCACCCACCATGTAGCTGGAGGTACCCGACATGAGCGTTCAGAACCCAGAGATCTTCTCCGACAACGCGATCACCATTGGCGGCACGCCACTCGTGCGCCTGAACCGCGTCACCGACGGCGCCGCCGCAACGGTGCTTGCCAAGGTTGAGGGGCGCAACCCTGCCTACTCCGTGAAGTGCCGACTCGGCACCGCCATGGTGCTCGACGCCGAGAAGCGCGGCGTACTGAAGCCAGGCGTAGAGATCGTTGAGCCAACGAGCGGCAACACTGGCATCGCCTTGGCGATGGTTGGCGCAGCACGCGGTTACAAGGTCACTCTCACCATGCCCGACACTGTCAGCATTGAGCGACGAAAGCTGATCGTTGCCTACGGCGCAACGCTGGTGCTTACCGAGGGCGCAAAGGGAATGCCCGGCGCGATCGCGAAGGCGGAAGAGATTGCCGCATCAGATCCTGCGCGCTACGTGCTGCTGCAGCAGTTTAAGAACCCAGCCGGCCCAGCGATTCATGAGTCGACCACTGGTCCAGAGATCTGGGCAGACACCGATGGGAAGGTCGACATTTTCGTTGCAGGGAGTGGCACCGGCGGCACCATTACCGGCGTCGCTCGCTACTTCAAGAAGGGTCGCGGCAAGGCGGTGCACATCGTTGCCGTTGAGCCTGCCACCAGCCCAGTCATTGCGCAGCGCATTGCGGGTCAGCCGAATCAGCCAGCGCCACACAAGATTCAAGGAATCGGGCCAGGATTCGTTCCTGACATTCTTGATATCTCGCTGATTGATCAGGTTGAGTCAGTCACCAACGAAGAGGCGATCGCCATGGCGCGTCGCATTGCCCGCGAAGAGGGGATCCTCGTTGGTATCTCGTGCGGCGCTGCCGCACACGTTGCGCTGAAGTTGGCGCACCTGCCAGAGAACGCGGGGAAGACCATCGTGGTGGTGCTGCCAGACTCGGGCGAGCGCTACTTGAGCACCGCGCTCTACGAGGGGCTCTTCGATGCCAGCGGCATCGCCCTGTGAGTTCTGAGGTGAACGAACTTAGTCGTGCGCTGACCGCCGCCGATGCTGCCCTCGCGGGTGGCGCGGTGGCGGCGGGCGACCGCCCATCGCGTGGCGAGATCACACGCGTGTTGGCCGAGTTGCGTGCGGCACTCTTTCCACGCGAGCTCGGCGTCGCCGCCGATGGCGATGCGGCAGTGGCCGCGCATCTCACCGCGGCGCTCGCCGGCCTGCGCGAGCAGATCCGACGATGCACGGTGCTGTTCGCCGCCGAGCGGCCAGGCGAGGGGCTCGCCCCTGATCAGGTCGATCGCGTCACGAGCGCATTTGCGGCCGAGCTCCCCGCGATTCGCACGCTGATTGAGGGGGATATTGCCGCAGCGTTTGCCGGCGACCCAGCGGCGCGCAGCCGCTCGGAGATTCTGCACGGATACCCTGGCGTACGCGCGATGATCGATCATCGCATGGCGCACCTTCTCTATACGTTGAGCGTGCCGCTCCTGCCGCGCATCGCATCGGAGGCGGCGCACTCCGCCACGGGGATCGACATTCATCCGGGTGCAACGATTGGCGAGCGCTTCTTCATCGACCACGGCACTGGTGTCGTGATTGGCGAGACGGCGATCATCGGAAGTGGCGTGCGCCTCTATCAAGGCGTCACCCTTGGCTCCAAGAGCTTCCCGAAGGGTGAAGATGGCAACCTCGTAAAGGGCCAGCCGCGGCACCCGATTATTGAAGACGACGTGGTGATCTACTCCGGAGCGACGGTCCTGGGTCGCATCACCGTTGGACGTGGTTCAACGATTGGCGGCAACGTATGGCTGACGAAGAGCGTTCCTGCTGGGAGCCAACTGTCGCAGGCGCGCGTGCGCACCGACGAGCTGGCAGCCGAGGGTTCGGGGATCTAACGCCTGGCGGGATAGAATCCCGCCATGCCCAATCGCCTACCGACGCGTAACTCCCTGAGCTAGCGGGCAGCGATCACCAGGCGCTGGAAACTTGCGGGAACCTCTCTTCCGTCCACTGTTCGGTACTGTGCTTCGCAGTGAACGACCTGCCATCCGTTTGGCGCCACGTCCAAGAGTGCGCCAAGTACGGCATGCGCCTCCATGCGCGCGAGAGGCGCCCCAACGCAGGCATGCGGACCAATCCCGAACGCCACATGCGGCGTGCTTGCTGGGCGGTCGAGGCGTAGTTCGGCGGGGCAGGTGAAGGTGGCGGGATCGTGATTGGCTGAGGCAAAGTCGAGCCCGACGTGCGGCGACGTCGCGGGGTCACCACCAGCGTCACCGCGATCAATGCGCTCCATGAGGCCAAGCGGGGTGGTAAGTCGCAACGTCTCTTCAATGAACGTTGCCCGTAGTGCTGCATCGCCTCGCACGGCGTCGGCATGGGCTGGGTGCATCGCGAGCATCCAGGTGATGCCGGAGATCAGGTTCATGACCGTATCTCGTCCCCCGGCGAGGAAGAGGCTACCAACGCCGATCTGCTCCTCACGGCTCAGCACCATACCGTTGATCGGTGTGGTCGCAAGGAGGTTAAAGAGGCGCCCACCGCGCCCCGCAGCACCCTCATCAACGGCACGCTCCAGGAACCCGAGCAGCGCCGCACCATCTCGTCGCCCATCGTGATCCCCCCACACCGACGGACCCCATGAAGCCCACTCTTCGATGTCACCCTCGCGGTCGAGGAGCCGTGCGATCGTGCGCACCACAAGTGGGAGGCCAACCCCGCGAACCAGTTCAAGCTCACCGTGCGCCAGCGGAGCGACTAGCGCACGCGCATCCGCGTCAATGTGGTGCTGGTGTGGCGCGAGTGATCCCTTAGAGAAGAAAGTAACAAGAAACGCGCGCAGCGCAGAGTGCAGCGGCGGGTCCGCCTCCAGCGGCAGCTGTCGATAGTCGCGTACATCTTCGTCACCTTGGTGGAGCGACGAAAATCGTTCAAAGTTTCTTCCAGCCGCGCGGACGGCGTCGTAGCCAGTGATGCGCGGTAGGCGTTCAACCCGTGACGGGCCGCTCATGCGTACTGACGTGTGAATTGTCGCGAACCAGAGACTATCTCCATGCCCTCCTAGCTCGTGCGCGCCACACGGCTCGCTCCGCCGATTGTACGGCTCCCTCGGAGCGTAGAGCGGTAGAATCGCTGCATGCCATCTGCCGCCGTGCCGCACCGCACCGTCCGCCTCTGCGTCGCGCTGCTCACCGTCGCCATCAGCCTCTCCGGCCTGTCGGTGACGCCGGTCGCGGCGACGGATCCGGTGGACTGGCGCACCTGTGCCGCGCGCCCCGTGCCGTTGCCAGCCGCCCGCGTTGTTGATCCCACCCTCGTGAGCGCGCTCACCGCGAAAGTGGTTGCCTGGCAGAAGGCGCGTCGAACCCGCCACCCCGGCGTCTCGGTTGCCATTCGCTGGGATGATGGCCGCAGCTTTACCGCTGCCGTTGGTGTTGGTGATACGAAGAGCAAGCGTGTCGTTACGCCCGCAATGCCATTCACCATCGCGAGTACCAGCAAGGCACTGACCGCCGCAGTGGCGCTGCTCCTTGATCGCTGTGGAATCTTGCCACTTAGCACACGCGCCTCTGATCTCGTACCCGAAGCTGACGTCAAACCTGAAGTCACCATTGCGCAGTTGCTTTTGCATCGATCAGGGATGAGCGACTGGCTGACCGACAAGGACTCCAGAATGGGGTGGCTGAGCAGAAATCAGAACGCCAAGGTGACGCCACTGACGGCCGTGCAGGGGCTGCTCTCCCCGACAACGGTTGGGAACTTCTCGTATTCCAACTCAGGCTTCACTCTCTTCACAATCGCCGCTGAACGCGCTACTGGTGTTGGCTGGAAGACGCTGGTGCAGTCGCTGCTCCTTGATCCAATGAACATGACTGAGACAGGCTGGGGACCAAAAGTTGGCGCGGCGCGGCCGCACATGAGCGGCAAGCCGTACGGCTTTGCGAGCTGGGGGCCGAGCAAGGCGGTCGGCACGATCCTGCGTGGCGCAGGTGACATGCTCTCCACGCCACGCGACCTTGCACGTTTCGGTGAGCTCTTCTGGGGGAACCGACTCACCGAGGGTGAGGCAACGCTCGCGATGAACGGAATCGGATATCGAACCTGGGCATCATGGCTCTACAACTACGGCACACAAGTGGATCGAACTTGGCTCGGCGAACTGCGCACGTACGGCCACGATGGTGGATTCTCTGGCGTCACGAGCTCGCTCAAGCGAATCCCCACGCTGGGAATCACCATCGCTGCGGTGGCGAACGGCTCACCGACAAGGAACTCGTTCGCCGACGATCTTGTTATGGAACTCTTCAAGCTGATTGATCTGCCTGCAGTTGATGGCAGTGGCCTACCGCGCCTCACCGCTGCCGACAGCGGCGACCCGGAGCCACCCGACGCGCCGGTGGTTCTCCCTGCCGACTACTGCGGTGATCCCACACCGATCAGCAGCAGCGATGCTCTGGCTGCCCGCTGGATCGCCCTCGGCTCTTCCACCGGTTGGGTGGGTGGTACGACATCGATGGTTGAGCTCCCCGATGGGCGCCTCGTCGTTGGCGGCACAGGACTGACGAAGGCGGCCGGTAGTGCCGTCGCGGGGCTTGCGGTGCGCGACCCGCGGACCGGCGCGTGGCAGGCCCTCGCAAGTCTGAAGACCTCTAACGGACGCGTCGCCTCGGTGTACGCGTTGGCCGTTGATGCCTCGCGGAAACTCCTCTATGTCGCTGGCAACTTCAGCAGCGTGACGCGGGGCAACCGCCGCATTGCAGCTGTTGGGATCGCCCAACTCAATCTCAAAACCGGGCTCTGGTCAAAGGTCGGCACAGGCCTCACCGGCAAAGGGGTTTTCGCCAGAACACTCTCGCTGGACGCAGCGAGTGGCAACCTCCTGGTGGGGGGCCGCTTCACGCGCGCGGGCGGCATCGCCTCGGCAAACATCGCAACGTGGAACCCAGCACGGAAGCGCTGGCTCGCCCTTGGCACCGGAGTGAAATCTGACGTTGTCACCGCTGCGCTCGCAGGCGACGGCACCGTCTACGCCGCCGGTCAGTTTGCTAATGGGCTGGTGTCAACATGGAACCCCACAACGAAAGTCTGGAGCGCGATCGGTGACGCTCGACTCTTCTCTGACCTTCCGACGAGTATGGTCATTGATTCGCTCGGCCATCCACTCATTGGGCGTGGCGTTGGCTGGTATGGCGACGCTGTGCAAATGATTGAACCTGCTTCCCCTGGTGGCTGGGTCGCGCTGGGCGGCGGCGTCAGTTACCCGCGACGCACGGCGTGGGTTACGGCGATGACCACACTCTCCGACGGCACCGTTGCTGTTGGCGGCTACTTCGCCAATGCCGGCGCGTTGAATTCGCCGAATCTCGCACTATGGGACCCCATCACGCAGCGGTACACAACGATCGGCGCTGGTCTTGCGATTGAGCCCGACGCCCTCGCGTCGAGCGCATTCGGAACGGTGTATGCCGCGACACGGGTGCGCAGTGCAGCTCCTGGCGGCAACGGCGGGCGCTGCATCGGCGTCTGGGCGACCCAGGCGCCTGGCGCCCCTGTTGGCGCAACGCTCACAGCGGGTCGCGGCACCATTCGCGTCGACTGGACGCTCCCTGCCGATTCCACCCTTGCAACTGGCTGGATCGCTACCGCTACCGCTAAGGGTCGAACGACGCGCAGCTGCACGCTTGCTGGAACAGCGGTCACGCAGGTCGCAGGGGCTGCCGCTACGTGCACCATCACTGGCCTCGTCAAAGGGGTCACCTACAAGGTGACGCTCGTCGCCTGGTCTGCCCCGGCTGGGCCATCGCCGCGCATCGACCTTGGCACTGTGAAGACGCTGCGCTGATGGTGCGCTTTGCACGAGCAACCTGGAGTGCCGTGGTCCTTGCTCTCGTGCTCATCGGATGCTCGACTGCGGTGGTTCCGACTGCGCCGCCAAGCCCGACACCAATCGCGCGAACTCAACCATTCAAGGTCGTTGGCTATGTGACCCCCGCCGCCAACATCGATGCGATCGACTTCTCGCTTCTGACGCACATCAATTACTCCTTCCTCATTCCACGGGCGAATGGCACGACGCGACCGTTCGGTGCGCCGAATCATTTACGCAAAGTTGTTGCGCAAGCGAAGAAACATGACGTCAAGGTGCTCATCGCTGTTGGAGGCTGGGGGTGGGATAAGGAGTTTGAGACGCTCGCGGCCGATCCAGCGATTCGCACAAAGCTCGCGAAACGTGTGGCTGATTTTTGTGCCACCTACCAACTCGACGGGGTCGACATTGATTGGGAGTATCCAAATGCCGGAGCATCTGCGGAGCGCTTTGCCGCACTCGCGATGGACTTCCGATCGGCGCTCCCTGCGGGGGCGCTGGTGACCGCCGCAGTGCTCGCCGATGCCACGGACGCGGATGGGATCTCGACTGACGCCGTTGGGCTTCTCGACTTCATCAACCTCATGGCGTACGACGGACCGAGAACCGATCACTCGTCATTTGCGATGGCCGAACGTTCGATCACGAGCTGGCTTGCCCGAGGCATTCATCCCGACAAGCTCGTGCTTGGGGTGCCGTTTTACGCCCGCCCCGGTGGTGCAACCTACCGCACCCTGCTCGCAAGCGACCCAGCGACCGCAAGCGGTGATCGCATCCTCTTCAAGGGTTTTGAGCAGAACTACAACGGGCCCGCAACGATTCAGCGCAAGACGGAGCTTGCCCTGCAGTTGGCAGGCGGGATCATGATCTGGGAGCTATCGCAGGATGCGCGCGGTAGCGACTCACTCTTGCGCGTGATTGGCGAAACCGTCGCAGCCCCCTAGGGGTATCCTCCCCCCATGCAACCGCTACGCATTGAGAGCCTCTCCAACCCGATCGTGAAGGGGCTGCGCGCCCTGCGCGCACCGAAGGGTCGCGACGAGCAGCGCCTCTTCCTGGCTGAGGGCGAGCGCACCATTGCGACCGCTACGGCAGCAGGTTGGATCCCCGAGATGCTGTTGACCGCTGGACCCCTGCGCGCTCCCATCGACGGTGGAGCGAGTCACGCGCGCGAGTCGTTCTCGGTGACGACCGAAGTGCTGGCCAAGATCACTGGGCGCGACAACCCGCAGGAGCAGCTCGCTGTCTATGCCGACCCAGCACCTGAGGCCCAATCGGTGTCCACCATTGACCCGAGCCGAGCAGCACGTTGGCTGATGCTTGAAGCGCCGCGCGACCCGGGCAATCTTGGGAGCGCCATTCGCAGCGCCGATGCGTGTGCCGCCGGCGGTGTGATTCTCGTTGGCAACACGTGCGACCCGTACTCCATTGAAACGGTGCGCGCCACGATGGGCTCCATCTTTACGGTGCCGATCTATCGCGCGACACACGAAGAGGCGGTCGTGCTACTGAAGCGCTGGCCGGGGAGCACCGTTGCCACTGCACTCGACGGAGCATCCGATTACAGCGAACTCACATACGCAACGCCAACGGTGATCGTCATCGGCACCGAGGCGGATGGCTTGAGTGCCAACCTGCGCGGCGCCTGTGCCAGTGCGGCACTGATTCCTATGCTTGGAACCGCTGAGAGTCTCAACCTTGCGGTGGCATCCGCGATCATGCTCTACGCCGCGGAGCGGGCGCAGCGCTAGCGCACTAGATCAGCTCGTTCAATACTGCTGGGCTGATCCCGAACAAACTATTCGCAGATCTGCGGCGTTGCTACCGGCATCGGCCGGGTGGAGACTGTTGTATCTACGTACTTTCCAATGACGACCATTTTTGTTCCATCACTACGATCAGTTTCAGAGGTTTGCAAGACAACGCGACCCTTTGGCACATCACTAATGTCAGCCCATGAGGTGATGTGCTGTCGCACTTCGGTCACGCGGTAGCGAAGGCGGAGCAGCTTCTGGCCAGTTTCCTTTGGCAGAACATCGACCTCAATGATCTGACCAAGCATCTGCTTTGGCGTTTTGTCGAGAAGCCCACCGAATTCCCAGTAGCGGCTGTGTGCGTAGATGAAGAGGATGCCCGTCTTGCCGTCGGCCTTCCCCTTGTTCGGCATCCACTCGGCAACACGACACCAGGGGAATCGAGGCGACCCATCCCCCTCAAGCGGTGGGCGAACAACCGGGAGGTTGATCCAGACGCCGCTCACCAAGACGCGAACAGGGTCGCCGGCGACCGAGGGGACGAGCAGGCTTGGATCCACGGGCGGGAGGGGTGGTGGCGTTGTGCGCGCGCGCTCTGAAGGGTCTGATGGGTCGGCCTCTGGAGCAGGGGAGTCGCTTGGGCTGGTTGACGGCTCCTCAGTGACGACCACAACTCCGTCTGGGGCCCAGGGTCCGATCTGCTGATCGATCCCCCAGGTGACGAGGGCGCCCGCGGCAAGGATGAACGAGGTAGCAAGCAGGATCGTTGAGCCGATATGTCGAAATGGCATGCGCTCACGCGGAGTTCGGGACGTGGGCTTGGTTGGCGGCAACATAGGGAGAGTGTAGTGCGGGATGGCACACTACCCCCATGCCACGAGACACCCGAGCCACCGACCTTGGAATCCGCATCGGCCGGTTTACTCCTGGCCCAACGGACGGAATCACCGATGTCGCGGGCGTGCGCGTTGCTGCCACCACCATCATCAAGGGCGACGGTGCACTCAAGCGCGGTGTTGGGCCGATTCGCACCGGCGTCACCGCCATTCTTCCCCGCCCGCTTACCGAGATGGGGCACCCGCTCTTCGCCGGCACCCATCGACTGAATGGGAACGGCGAGCTCACTGGGCTGGAGTGGATTCGCGAGTCTGGACTTCTCACCTCGCCGATCTGCCTCACCAACACGCATTCGGTCGGCGTGGTTCATGACGCGATGATCGGCTGGTCGCTGGATCACGTGCCAGACGCGCCACCATGGAGCCTCCCCGTTGCAGGTGAGACCTGGGACGGTGTGCTGAACGACGTGAACGGTTTCCATATCACCGCGGCGCATGCACAGCAGGCACTTGATGCGGCCGCCGCACTACCGAACGGCGCGCCCGTGCCACGCGGCAATCAGGGCGGTGGGACGGGCATGATCTGCCACGGCTTTAAAGGCGGCAACGGCACATCGAGTCGCCGACTCCCCGCAGAACTTGGCGGGTACACCATTGGAGTGTTCGTTCAGGCGAACCATGGCCGTCGCCACCGGCTCACGCTGCAGGGGAAGCCACTCGGCGCTCCTGGTGGCCCACTCTCGACCGAGCACTATCCGCTTCCATGGGAGACCAAGGTCGGCGCTGCACCGAAGCCCGATGACCCCCGCGGTGGCGCCGGATCGATCATTGTGATCGTCGCTACGGATGCACCACTTCTTCCGATGCAACTTGATCGTCTCGCGCAGCGAGCGGTCATCGGCATCGGCCGCGTCGGCGGTGTCGGCGAGCACTCCTCGGGCGATCTTGTGCTGAGCTTCAGCACGGCGAATGGCCACCTGCCCTCAGAGGATCTGGAGCCGAAAGAGCCGTTCGAAGCCTCGGTCACGATGGTGGTCAACGCGCACCTCTCCGCGCTCTTTGAGGCGACCGCTGACGCGACGGAGTCGGCGATCCTTGATGCGCTCTTCGCCGCCGAAACGATGAGCGGCGCTGATGGCGCCACAGCCGTGGCGCTCCCGCTCAACATCGTGCGCGCAGCACTGGACTAAGATCACCTCATGAATCTGCCCAATCCCCTTCGCACCGATGAGTGGCCACAGTCGATTCGCCTAGTCGCGTGGGCCACGCTCGCAAGCCTCGCCCTCGTCGCCATCATGGCGGGCCTCGGCGTCGTCACCACCTTCATTTCAGCCCAGGGCCCACTTATCTACGCGCTCGCCGGCGGGTGGCTGCTGGCGGCGTTGGCCGATGCGCCAATTGACCGACTCGTGGCGCGCGGCTGGACGCGCACGCGCGCAGCGCTGCTTGTGTGGATTGCGGGTGCGGTTCCAGTCATCATCATCGCCATTGAACTCGCGATCGCCTTCGCGCAATCACTGGGCGGCATTATTGCCGGACCAGAGCCAACGCCGGTAGAGGTCGGCGCAATGGTTGGTCGACTGAGCGCCCTCCTCGCTTCGGTAGGACTCAACGTTGACCTAGTGCCGCTGGCAACCACGGTGATCCTCGCCATCCGCGATGTGGCGGCGTCGGTGCAGTCAAATATTGCGGCGATTGCGGCGGGTGCCATTGGTGCGCTCGGCCCACTCATCTTGGCGATCGGTATCGGCATCATTTTGTCGGCAAACCCTGCCCATCTCGACTCTGTTGACCAGCTTGCAACGCGCGGGCGAGTACGGAGCGCACAGCGCTCTCGCAAGATTCTTGAAGAGATCATTGCTCGGTTTATCGGACGACATGTCGCACTCGGATTTGTCTACGGCGTGGTCGTCTATGTCGGCGCCACGATTGCTGGGGCGGATGGACTCCTCGCCGCAGTGCTCGGCGGCATCGTGATGGCAATCCCATCAATCGGCCAGGGCGCTGCGGTGCTGCCACCACTCGCGCTCTCGATTCTCGCCGCTGGCCCCTACGTCCTTCCTGGTTCGGTGGTGATCATCGTGGGCTGGCTCCTCTGCGCTACACAGCTTGCGCCGCGACTGATGAACGGCGTGCTGCGCCTCTCAGGAACCATGGTCTTTGTTGCGGGCAGCATCGGTGGGCTTGTGGGCGGCGTCCTTGGCGCGATCTTTGCCCTCCCAGTCGTTGCTGCGGTAGCCGCTATTCGTCGAGAGGAGTCTCCAGTTACGGTCAAAACGGCGAAGCGAGCCGCAAAGAGCAAGCGCCGCTAAACCCTTAGCGATGCCGAATACACGAACCAGATCCCGCATGGGCCCAGCTTGGCGCGGGCCATTTCGCCATCGTAATTACCGCCTCTTCTGGTTTGGGCAACTCGTCTCGCTAGCAGGTACCTGGATGCAGTCCATTGCGCAGGCCTGGTACATCACCGAACTCACCCAAGAGCCAGCATGGCTCGGCATCGTTGCCGCCGCACAGTTCACCCCAGTGATGATCCTTGGCCTCTTCGGCGGTGTACTCGCCGACGCGCTCCCCAAGCACCGCGCACTGATGGGGACCCAGGTCAGCCTGATGGTGCTCGCACTACTACAAGCGGCCCTCGTCGCTACCGGGCTCATGACGCTCCCACTCCTCATCCTCATGGCTGTCTTGCTTGGTGTCGTGAATGCCATCGACATGCCTGTTCGTCAGTCGTTCTTTAGCGAGATGGTTCCCGAAGATGAGGTCGGTCGAGCTGTCGCAATGAACTCAGCAATGTTTAACGGCGCACGTGTGATTGGCCCGGCAATCGGCGGCGTACTCATTGGTGTGATCGGTGTGGCTGGTTGCTTTGCAGTGAATGGCGCCAGCTTCCTCGCCGTGTTGTTGGCCCTCCTCTTCATGCGTGCTGATGAGCTCCGCCCCGCACCGCGCACCCCTCGTCCACGAACGGTCGCCGACGTGCTCATCAGCCTCGCCGAGGGGGTTCGATTTGTGACGCGCACGCCGCTCATTGCCCTCTGCGTGTTTGTCATCGGCGTGGTCTCTGGTGTGGCAATGAACTTCAACGTGATCGCTCCGATCCTCGCGCGGAGCGTGTTGGAGATCGGCGCGCCAGGCCTCGGGCTCTTGATGGCCGCAATTGGGTTTGGGTCGCTGAGTGGAGCGCTCGCGGTTGCCATGCTGCGTCAACCACGTACCGCAGTGATCATTGGTGGCGCAGCAGCGCTCGGCGTTCTCTCCATCGTGGCCGGTGCTGTGAGTGGGAGTGGAGCGCCGTGGGCGGCACTCGTTACCGGCGTCGCACTCTTTGGCGCTGGTTTTGGTGCGATCGCCATGGCGGCAACCGCGAACGCGTCGATTCAAACATCTACCCCGCCAGCACTCCGCGGTCGAGTGATGAGCGTCTACACCACGGTCTTCGCCGGCTCCACGCCGATCGGCGGCCTTGGCACAGGTGCGGTGGTCTCACTCATTGGAGCACCAGGCGCGCTGATCGTTGCAGGCGGGTTGGCGCTGATCGCCACGGCGTACGCGGCGGCTCGGTGGCGAACGATCCTCTAGTTAGGGGAGTCGCACGCGGCGCCAGGAACTCTGGTTCCCAGCCGCATCAATCAGGCGCACCTCAACGGTGACACCACGCATCAACAAGACAACCTTTCCACCAGTGGATTTCATGAACGGGCCGATTTCAATCTCATCGCCGGCGGCGAACCTGAGCGGCTTCTCGTAGCCAACACGCACCTCAATGGCAACGGTGCCGGTGCCCGAGTCGGTTCCAGCAATCTTCAGAAGATACGGGGCTGGGTTCCCGCGCGATGCACGCCCTTCGCGCACACGCACGCTACTGATGCGTGGATCGGTGCGATCTCGCCCAGCGGCAACGGCGAACGGCGTTCGCTCTGAGCCACCAACAAAGCGCATCCATACCGTTGCGCTCGACGTGCCGAGCTGCGGAAGTCGTGACCAGCTACGCACTTCGCGGATTGCGTAGGTGCGTGCGTTGCGGAAGGTTTGTCGATCGGCGACTTCAATCGCACGGGCACCCGGTGGCGCATAGTCCTGCAGGATCTGCAGCGCGAGGTCGGCATCAAAGGGTGTACTCGCGGTGGCGGCGGCAAGCAGATCGTCCAGTGTCAGCGCTGGTGGTGTTGGCGCGGCCGGCTCATCACTTGGCGACGCTTCAACATCGCCCTCTCCGCCACCTTCGCTGTCCGTGGCGTCAGGATCAATCTCCTCTCCCGGATCTTGTCCCGGGTCAGGCTCTGGCTCTTCCTCACTAGGAGCCGAGGCATCAGGATCGAGGCTCTCATCTGGCGACACGCTCTCGTCCGGATCGGCACTCTCGTCGGCGATCGGATCTCCGTCGATCAGCTCTTCGTCGGCTGCAGCGACCAGCCCAGCACCCCAGCCAAATGTTCGCGGGGCGGCAATGGAACTGACGATCAGGGCGACCAGTACTGAGGCCGCAAGCCAAGGGGTGCGCTGAGTCCTCTTCATGTTCTTAGTGTGGCAGGTGTGCGTGCCAGCAGCGTGGCACGGTTGCGCCGAGCGGCAAGAGGAGCGGCTGGAGGCTAAAATCCCGCCCATGGTCTTCCCACGAGTTAACGGGTTGCGAACCGTTGAGTTTGGTAACCCTGGTGAATCCCGCGAGAAGCTGATCGCGCTCATCTTGGACGGCAACAAGCGCGCCACTGCGGGTACGCTGGAATGGGATTACGAGGCGGAGAACGAGCCAATCGAATCCGTTGGCGAACGACTCGCGGTCATTGACAATCTCCAGCGCCACGTAGCCACAATTCAAGCAACGCGCGTTGAGGTTCACCGCTTTGCTGATGTTCCAGATGAGTTTGCGCTCGCGGAGGCAGAGGGCGACTTGACTGGTGATGACTTTCGGGAGAGTCACTTCAAGTTTTGGTCGGAGCTTGGTCTGCCCATCAGCGATGAGACCAAGATTGTGCTTGTCTACTTTGATCTCGTAGAAGATCGCAGGGAACTGGTCTGACGCCGCCCCGCTGAGCAGGGCCGCTACTTGAGCGAGGCGATCAGGTCGGCGACGAAGCGCGGGCCATCAACCTTCATCGGCACGCGAACAAGTGGAGGGGTGGCATCTTTGCCACCGTTGCGCTCTCGTGTCTCGCGGGCGTCGGCTGCAGGGGCCATCCAGGCACGTCGGTCAATGATCGTTGCGCCGCGCGTTTGGCCGGTGGTGTTCACCTCCACGGCGCGATCGAGCCACTCGGTCATGTAGGTAGGGTCGGCAACGATGCCCGCGGCGAGCGGATCGTGCAGTGGGCACTCGCGCGTGCCGAACGTTCGCTGGTAGACATCGAGGTAGTGGCTCAACACCTTGAGAGCGAACTTCGAGCGCACCGATCCAATCGCCTCAATGTCGGCAAGCTCTTTGGTGCGGAGTCGCGTGACCTGCGTCACATCAAGCCCAACCATGGTGACTGGCCACTCGGCACCGAAGACAAGGTTTGCCGCCTCAGGATCGTGCCAAATGTTGGCCTCGGCAGTGGCAGAGGCGTTCCCCTCGTGGGCGATTGCGCCACCCATGACGACAACGGAGCGCACGCGCCCGGCAAGCTCTGGGTCGAGGCAGAGGGCGAGCCCGAGATTGGTCAACGGGCCAACGGCGAGCAGATCGATCTCTCCGGGCATCTCGCGGGTGAGGCGCAAGATCTGCGAGACCGCATCTTCGGCAACGGGTCCGCGCTTTGGTGCGGGCTGGTTGGTATTGCCGAGACCATCTTCACCATGCACCCACTCGGCGGTGGCCAGCGGCTGCGCCATCGGTCGGCGTGCGCCGATGGCGACTGGCACGTCGTCAAGGCCGCAGAGCTCAAGGAGGCGGCGGGCGTTGGTGGCGGCGAGACCTGAGGGGATGTTGCCGTGCACGCTGCCAACGGCGATCAGTTCAACATCGCTGCGCCCAGCGAGGTGGAGCATGGCGATCGCGTCATCGATCCCCACGTCGGCGTCGAGCAAGATTTTTCGGCGTTCCATAAGGGGGGAGTGTACGGGTTGCGCCCTCCACCTGCGTGCCTGATGCGCGCCGAGCCCCTGCTACGATCGCCCAGAGTTATTCAGAGAAGGCGAGGGGATCCATGCCACACCTGGCACTCGTGGTGCACTCCTACGTAGATGAAGATCCGCGCGTTCGCCGCGCCGCCCGCGCCGCGGTCGCCGCCGGCTGGCACGTCAGCATTATCTCCCTGCAGCGCGACGGCGATCCCGCACGAAGTGAACTCGACGGCGCCCAGCTCTACCGCCAGCCCGTTCAGCGAAATCAGGGGGCGGGGATCAGCACCTACGTCGTTGAGTACGGTCGCTTCGCTGTGCTGGCCGCACGCGCGCTTCTGCAGATTGACCGCGAGCGCCCGATTGATGTGGTTCACGCGAATAGCGTTCCGGACTGGCTCGCCTTCGCGGCAGTTCCACTACGACGACGCCACCGCATCGGCCTGATCCTCGATCTACACGAAGCCTCACCAGAACTCTTCCGCATGCGCTTCGCCCGATCATCGCGCTCGCTCATCACCCGTATCGCTGCGCGAGCGATGGTCTCGCTCGTCTCGTTTGCCGAACGACGCTCTATCGCGATGGCTGACTGGGTCTTTGTCACCGCCCCACGCCTGCGCGACCGTCTCGTCAAAATCGCCCCGCGACGTGCAGATGCGGTGGAGGTGCTCCTCAATGTCCCCGAGACGCAACGCTTTGCCGCCGCCGCAGCAGGTGATCGAACCTGGATGGCAGATGGAACACTTCGGCTCGTCTATACCGGCGCACTCACGCCGATCTACGAGGTCGACGTCATCATTCGCGCCGTCTCCCTCCTACGCGCTGCGCCAGCACCGCTCCCAGTGCACCTGGTCGTTGCGGGTCGCGGTGACCAGGAGCCCGCACTTCGAGCGCTTACAACGGAGCTCGGTATTGCGAGCGCGGTGGAGTTCCTCGGCCGTGTGCCATTTGAAGCGGTGCCAGCGCTCGTTCGTGGCGCCGATATTGCACTGGCGCCTACGCGCCTCGATGAGTTCACCGACCTCTCCATTTCTAACAAGGTGTTCGAAGGGATGGCGAGTGGCCGTCTCGTACTAGGGACACGGCTCAAGACACTGGACGATCTTGTCCCTGAAGCGTCGGTCGCCCGCTACACATCTGGGAGTGCGGAGGAGGCTGCAGCCGTGATTCGTCGACTAGCGTCAGATCCAGCAGAGCGCGCGAGCCGCGTTGAGTCTGGCCTCACAGCGATTCGCGGTGGTCTCAGTTGGGAGGCGGCCGGCGCCGCCTACGTGCAGCGACTTACCGCCCTGCTGCCGCCGCCCGTCGACCCTCGCTAACCCAGGAGCTCTTCGGCACTGGCTGCTTCGGTGGCCGCTCGCCGAATCGTCGCTTCCACTCACGTCGCCCAGAGAGGTAGCGCGTTACCTCAAGGTCTGCCGCCTTGATTGCTGCGCCGCGTAGCCAGGTGCGGTGCAGCTCAAAGCACTTTCGGGCCCACGCATCACCATGCGAATCCCCACTGATCAAGTGCGCCAGTTCATGGAGCGCCGTCCCCTTGTCGTAGGAGCAGAGGAACATCTCGCCCGTTTCGGTAACGACCCAACCGAATGGATGTGCCGGTTCACGACGCGTCCCTGTGTGGTCGTGAATGCGCACCCACTCAAGTTTGCGCTTGGCATGCGCGGTGGCTTTTGCGAGGAGCTCGAGCGTTGGGCGCCAGCTCGGCCATGCAGCAACAGTGAAGCCACGCATCGGACGAACTTCAAATGGGAGGTCGAGCGCCCACTTCGGCGCTTCGGTCCAACGACCCGCGATCTTGACGCGATACATACGGCTCATGGCTTCACCCTATCGCGAAGCTCATATCGGTGGCGTACCACCAGCAACTAGCGGAGGGCGCTTGCTCCAACAGAGCGCACTCGCTTCAGGAACGCGCGCGTTCGTGGGTCTCGTGGTGCCTTGAAGATCTTCTCTGGGCTTCCCTCTTCCACAATTCGTCCACCCTCGAGATAGCAGATGCGATCGGCAACGTCGGCGGCGAAGGCCATCTCATGGGTGGCGATCAACATCGTTGCACCGCCCTTGGCCAGCGCACGCAGCGCTTCGAGCACATCGGCGACCAGGACCGGATCGAGTGCGCTCGTGATCTCATCGAGTAACAAGACCTTTGGCTCGGTCGCCAACGCACGCGCAATCGCCACGCGCTGCTGCTGCCCACCGGAGAGGTTGTCGGGATAGGCGTTCGCCTTTGCGGCAAGCCCGAGCTGCTTCAAAAGTGCGCGGGCACGCTTCTCTGCCGCAGCGGCGGTCAGGCCGAGCGCCACGCGCGGCGCAAGCGCGACGTTCTCGAGCGCGGTGAGGTGCGGGAAGAGGCTGAAGCCCTGGAAAACGATGCCGAGCTGACGTCGCGTCGCGTCTGCATCGCGGTCATCAGCGCTCACCGTGCGACCGTCGAGTGTGATGCTCCCGGCGTCGATCGGCTCAAGGAGGTCGGCGCAGCGGAGCAGGGTTGACTTGCCTGAACCCGAGGCCCCAATCAGGCAGACCACCTCGTGCTCGGCGAGCGAGAGGTCAATCTTGTCGAGCACCAGCGCGCGTCCGTAGCGCTTTGAAACTCCGCGCAGCTCAAGCACGGGCGCGGCTCCCTGCTTACTTGTCTTGCGAGCCATCAGCGGGTGCCCCCCTGCTGTGCCGCACGGTCCTTGGCGGCAAGGCGGTCAACGAGGCGCGTCATTGGAATCGTGATCACCAAGAAGATCACCGCGGTCACCATGAGTGGCGTGAAGTTAAAGTTCGCCGACTTCAGGATCTGCGCCTGCTTGAAGGCTTCAACGACACCGAGAATCGAGACCAGCGCCGTATCTTTTTGCAGGCCAATGAAGTCGTTAAGGAGAGGCGGCACCACGCGACGGAGCGCCTGCGGCAGCACGACGTAGCGCAGCGCCTGGAAGCGTGTCAGGCCGAGTGCACGTGCCGCGCGCTCTTGCGACGGGTGAATGGATTCAATGCCGGCGCGGTAGACCTCGCTCACGTAGGCGCTGTAGATCAGCACCAGTGTCACGAGCGCCCAGAAGAACGGCTCGCTCGGCACGCCAGGGAGACGTAGTGCGGGCACACCGAAGCCGAGCACGTAGATGAGCAAGATGCTCGGCACGCCACGGAAGAAGTCGGTGTAGATGGTGGCAAAGATGCGTAGCGGTGCGAGCGCGGGGCTGGTGATTGATCGGGCGAGGGCAATCAGGAGCCCGATCGGCAAGATGAGGATCTCTGCCAGCACGAAGAGCTGGATGTTGATAGCGAATGCGCCAATCACGTTAGGGAGAGAGGTGGAGAAGTAGGTTCCGTCGAAGAAGGCTTTCTGAACGAGTGGCCAGCTCGGCGATGAGCCGATGGAGATCGCGAGCAGCGTCGCGACGACGAGTGTGCTGATGACGGCGACGAGGGTTCCCTTACGGGCCGACCTCGCCGCCGTCATCGTGCGATTCGCTTACTTCAGGACTGGCGCGCTCGCCTTGTCCGCGATCCACTCCGTGAGCAGTGCCGCAAACGTGCCGTCAGCCTTTAGGGCGTCGACAGCAGCCGAGACACATGCCGTGAGTGCTGAGCCCTTCTCAAGGACAAAGCCGAACTGCTCCTGCGCGCCACCATCCGAAGGGAGCTGCCCAACGATGATGCCGCCCGTGAGCTGTGCATCACGCATGTAGAACGCCGTTGGAACGTCGGTCACGATGCCGTCGATGAGGCCGCCGTTCAGCGCTGCGAGTGCCTCATCGTTTGTGTTGAACACGGCGACTTCCGTGTCTGGCTTAATGGTCTCGTTGATTGCGTCGAGGCTCGTCGTGCCGATCATCGCGCCAAGCTTCGCCGTCTTTAGATCGGCAATGCTCGTTGCACCAGCAATAGGTGAGCCTTCAATAGTGACGACACCCTGTGCCGCGGCGTAGTATCCGCTGCTGAAATCTACGGCCTCTGCGCGCTCTGGCTTGATTGAGACCTGAGCCAAGTAGAGGTCGAAGCTCTTTGCCCCTGGGGCGTACGAATTTTCGAAGGTGGTGTGAATCCACACAATCTCGTCCGCAGTGAATCCGAGCTTGGCGGCAACGGCGTATGCCACCGCGCCCTCATAGCCCTGACCCTTTGCTGGATCATTGTTGTAATCACCGGTCCACACCGTGGCGCCCTCGTTGCCACCCTGGAACCACGGGCTGTAGGCCGGGTTGTCGGTGGAGAGGGTGAGCTTCCCTGCGGTCTTCAGTGCCAACGTGTCTTTTGCGCATGAAGCGTCAACAGATGCTGATGGTGAAGCTGCGGAGCCGCCACAGGCGGCAAAGAACATCGCCATCGCCATGACCACGACCGCCATACGTGTGGTCTGGCCGATTGCGATGCGTGAGCGCGTTGTGCTCATATCCATACCTCCTGTACAGCCGCTATTGGCGACGGTCTGACACAGCGTCAGGACGACGGTGGGGCGGTGATCGGCGCGCGGCGCGCCGTCGACGTTGTGCCCCCACGAGCGGAAGGATAGCAGGGGGGTGCGCGCTGGGAACCTGGTTATGCGCGGGTAATGACCACCAAAGTTCGGCGAACCGCACCATATCGTTCGGCGGCGCTCCCACGGTTGACTGCCAGGGCGAGCCGCCCGGCCGAGTCGATGTAGCAGAGCGGCTCCTGCTCGGGCACATCCCCGAAGCGGTTCGCCCAAACGGTGGTCAACTTCTTGTCGCCGACGCTGATCTTCAGCGGCTCCCCGGCGCTCAGGGGGCCGATAGACGATTCGATGGCCTGGCGGTCGCCCGTCAGCACCAGCGTGCCGAAGCCGTCCACGATGCGAACCGAGGTGTGCAGCACCCCGTCGCCAATCTCAATCGGCAGCTTGGTCGCAGGGACAAGGTCGCTAGGAGCGATCGGCGTGCCGAGGTCGCCGAAGGGGACCCCCGCTGCGAGGTGTGCGGCCACTGGGGCAAAGAGGTCGCGGCCGTGGAAGGTGTGTGAGCGGCTCGAGCCCCACCAGCGCTCGTCATCAAGGATGACCGCCGCTACGGCGCCACCAAGCGCCGCTGCGGCAGGGAGCAGGAGTCCGTTGTCGGGGCCGATCAGGGCGTCACCACGCCCACAGCGAATAGCAATCGGCCGGCGCTGGGTGCCCACGCCCGGATCCACCACCGCCACATGGGCGCCGATCGGCAGGTGCACGAGCGACTCAACGAGCGCCTCGGCCCCCGCCTCAACGTCATAGGGGGGAATGGCGTGGGTGAGGTCAAGGGTGCGTGCCTCCGGCGCAATGCCGAGCACCACGCCCGAAAGGACCCCGGCGGAGGGGTCACGCAGGCCGAAGTCGGTCATGAAGGTGACCAGTCGCGGCTGTGCGTGCAGTGGACCGAGTGGATCAAAGCTCATGCCCAGCAGCGTAGCGGAGCGCCGTTGATAGTGCGATGGATCACCCCAAGCGGGTCAGCCCCACTTCTGAAGTGAACTTACGCGCTGAACTCTTTCGCAACGGTGCGTTGTACCGCGAGGTACGTCGTGAAGTGCATCACGGCATAGATCAGGGCGATCCCCTCCTTGAACGAAATCAACAGCTCGTTCGTTGGATCAATGGGCGATACCGGAATCACTCCCAGAGCCAAGCCGAGCGGCGAACCGAGTGACATCAGCAAGACAACGAGTGCAGCGCGATCCCACAGGTACCGGCGCCATTGGCTGAGAAAGATCCGCGCCACCATGCCAGCGGCAGCAACGCCGCCAACAGATGCAAACGCAACGCCAATAACCGTCGGTACAGATTCGGCGAGTGGCGGAACAACGCCCGCTACGGCGGCTACAAACCAGATGGCGAGGTTAACGACTGCGGCGAGTGCTGCACCGCGTACGACCGCGGCGCGCATTAGAAGCCGAGCTCTTCAGCAACGATCACCACATCAATGCGACCTGGCATCTCGCCATGGAGGATGAGGGTCTTGTTGATTGCGCTGTTTACGCCGTAGGCGGCCTGTGCGCGCGTATCTTCGAGTGGCAGGGTATACGTTGCGATGCGCTCCGTTGCCTCAGCAAGATCCTTCACGATCTTCTGTGCGCCAACAACGAAGACCACGTGGCCTGCGCCGTAGGCGTACGAGGGGAGCTGTGAACCGGTTGCAGAAGCCAACATCAGCTCGCCCGTTTCGGTAACGGCGTTGGCGCTGCCAACAGCGAATGCGGGGGCTGCACCAATGGCACGCATCTCTGCGCCCTGTGTGTTGCGGTCAAGGCCGTACATCTTGTCG
>Ga0208082_1000104_pt1 | contig 23363 bp, 24 predicted proteins | sample LakMenE09Jun09ns_FD_150683 | JGI IMG/M metagenome (GOLD analysis project Ga0208082, IMG submission 150683) | Freshwater microbial communities from Lake Mendota, WI - 09JUN2009 deep hole epilimnion ns (SPAdes) | ecosystem: Environmental > Aquatic > Freshwater > Lake > Epilimnion/Euphotic zone ... | reverse complement strand
GGGTACCAGGACTCGAACCTAGACTTACTGAACCAGAATCAGCAGGGCTGCCAATTACCCCATACCCCAAAATAGGCAGTGCAAAGAATACCGCACCAATTAGAGCGTTAGCGCCGCTGCAATACGAGCCAGCGATACCTCTTTACCAAGTAACTCCATTGATTCAAATAGTGGTGGAGAAATTGTGCTGCCTGTAGTTGCAATGCGAATTGCGGTAAATGCAATGCGTGGCTTGAGTCCCATCTCTTCAATCAAGCTTGCACGAAGTGCTGCTTCGATGCTGTCGTGATTCCACGTTGCAAGTGGTTCTAATTCTTTAAGTGATCGCTTCAAAATATCCTTAGAAACTGAATCAGTTATCTTTGAAACACTCTCTGCTTCAACTGCAAATTTTTTCACAAATAAGAATTTAAGCATCTGTGGAACTTCATCGAGTTTGACGATGCGCTCTTGAATAATTGGCAAAGCCGCCTTGACTAGCGCGATCTCGCTATCGGTGCCCGTGATGATTTCTGCCTTTGTTAAAAATGGCAGCGACCACTTCAAAAACTCATCCAACGTCAAGGCTCGTATCTTGTCACCATTGATTGCTTCAAGCTTTTTCATATCAAAACGAGCAGGAGAAGAGTGAACCTTTTCAACTGTGAATAATTCGCAAAGCTCTTTCATCGTGATGTTTTCACGATCTTCCCCTGGAGACCAACCCAGCAGCGCTAAGTAATTACAGATTGCTTCAGGCAAATAACCTTGTTCGCGATACCAAGCGATTGAAACTTCACCGTTGCGCTTAGATAGCTTTGCGTTGTCTTGTCCCATAACAAATGGCAGGTGAGCAAAGACTGGGTAATCCTCAGGCTTAACGCCCATCGCTTGATAGACACGAATCTGTCGTGGAGTCGATGAGAGTAAATCTTCACCACGTAATACGTGTGTAACTTTCATCAAAATATCGTCAACGGCCACAGCCAATGTATAAAGCGGTGAACCATCTGCGCGTACTAAAACAAAGTCAGGAACAAATTTGTGATCAAAAGCTACTTCTCCGCGAATTTCATCAACAAATGTCGTTGATCCATCTGGCATGCGCATACGTACTACAGCTTCGCGACCTTCTGATTTGTAGGCAGCAATTTTTTCTGCACTTAAATCACGGCACTTTCCGTCATAACCAGGTGCAACATTGGCAGCGCGCTGTGCTTCACGAGTCGCTTCTAACTCAGCCGGTGTGCAATAGCAGTGATACGCATCTTTTTGATCTAGAAATGTTTGTGCCCACTTCGCATAAATATCTAAGCGCTGTGATTGCAGGTATGGGCCGTTGTCTCCGCCAACTTCTGGACCCTCATCCCAATTAAGACCGAGCCACTTGAGCGTATCTATCGCTGCTTGAATATATTCATCGGTGACGCGAGTGGTATCTGTATCTTCAATACGAAAGAGGAATGTTCCGCCGGTATGACGCGCGTATGCCCAATCAAATAAAGCGGTGCGAATATTTCCAACGTGTAGATCACCTGTTGGCGACGGTGCGAAACGTACCTTTACTTTTTTAGCCACGCGCACTCACTCGATTCGTTAATTCGCCTAAACCTTCGATGGCAACAGTAACTGTTCCTTGAGGCTGTAGTGCTCCAATGCCTGCGGGTGTTCCTGTAAGAATTACATCACCCGGTAATAAAGTCATTACTTGAGATACAAATTGAACGATTTCAGGAACTCCAAAGATCATCTGATTTAAACGTGCATCCTGCTTTGATTCATTATTAACGGATGCAGTAATTCGTTGTGTGCCCGGAATAAAATCTGTATCAATCCATGGGCCGAGCGGACAGAATGTGTCAAAGCCTTTTGCACGGCTCCATTGCCCATCTTTTTTTTGCAAATCTCGAGCAGTTACATCATTAGCAACTGTGTAACCGAAAATAACATCGTTTACTCGCTCACGAGGAACGTCTTTGCAAATACGACCAATAACAATTGCTAATTCAGCCTCGTGATCAACACGTTCAGACATCGCCGGCCAAACGATTGTGTCGTTAGGTCCAATTACAGATGTATTTGGCTTTAAGAAAATAATCGGCTCACTTGGAACGTCTGATCCCATCTCAGCTGCATGATCTGCATAATTCTTACCAATACAGACAACTTTGCTCCGTGGAATAACTGGGGCAAGCAAGCGAACATCAGATAACTGTGTGACTGCTCCAGTTTTACTCACGCCGGCATAAATAGGATCGCCAGCGATTACTGAGATATTTGTTCCATCTTCTTCGAGCAAGCCAAAGAGTGGATCAGTGCCTAATCCAGAGTTTGGTCCAGGAGAAAAACGAACAATTCGCATTATCAAATTGTATCGGGGGCATTACCTAAAGGCTAAAGCGTAGAAATTTCCCCATTATCTGCGCAATAAAAGAGAGTAGCGCTAGCAGAAAAATCACGCACCGCACCAGGCTTTGATGGTTTTTGACCAACAACTACAACGCTTTCAACTCCAGAAATTCCAGATGCTGTTGCAACTGTAAATACTGAATCGCAGGCATCTAGTGTCAATGATGGGGTTGCAATGTTTACTGCTACATATGTGCGGCCCGTATTATCTCGAAGCGCGGCGGCTTGCACAGCACCTGTGCGCTTAAGAGTTGCTGAGGCAAGAGTTAATAACTTCTGATCTTCAGGATTACTAAAGCTTGTCATTTCCAGCACTTTCTATTTTTTCAATTAATACGCTGCTAATTCTACGACGTCTGCCTACAGGTCGCTCGGAAGTAATCAGGTACTCGCCCACAGTAATTGTGCTTCCGGCAATTGGAACACGTCCAAGTTTTTGCGCCATGAGTCCACCAATTGTGTCTACATCTTCAAAGTCAACTTCGGCTATTTCAATACCTAGTTCATCGGCTAAATCTTCAATGTGAAGCGTTGCTTTTGCACGCGCCTTGCCATCAGATACCCATGTGAATGCTTCAACGCCATCATCGAACTCATCGGCAATTTCGCCAACAATTTCTTCAAGGATATCTTCGATAGTAATAATTCCTGCAGTGCCACCGTACTCATCAACGACAATGGCTAGGTGAATCTGATCGCGCTGCATCTCTTTAAGTAAATCTGCGGCAATCTTGCTCTCAGGAACAAAGGTTGCTGGTCGCATATGTTGTTCAACGCGCTCGTTTTGTTCTGCTTCGTGATGATCAAGTGTGCGACGTGCTAAATCTTTTACGTATGCAATACCGATGATTTTATCGACGCTATCGCCAACAACTGGGACACGTGAGAAGCCTGAGCGAAGTGCAAGTGATAATGCCTGACGCAGAGATTTATCTTTTTCAATCCAGACCATGTCAGTGCGTGGAACCATTAATTCACGAACCAGAGTGTCACCTAATTCAAAAACTGAGTGAATCATTTCGTGTTCATCTGATTCCACTAATCCGCGTTCATGTGCTTGATCTACTAAATCGCGCAGTTCAGCTTCATTTGTAAATGGACCAGTTCTAAATCCAACACCTGGTGTAATCGCATTACCTATTGCAATAAGTAACTTCGTAACTGGGCCCAAGATAAATGCTAGAAAGAAGGCAACGCCAATTCCTGCACGTGCCCACGTATGCGGATGCTGTCTGCCTAACGTGCGAGGCCCCACTCCAACTACTACGTAGGAGATGATGACCATAATCAAAACTGTGAGCGCCATTGCTTGTGCAGATGGATAATTTCGAAGCAAAATCGAGGCGACTAATACAGTTGCAGTTAACTCACATGTTTTACGAACGAGCAAAATAACGTTGAGATACTTAGCTGGTTGCTTACTAAATTTTTGAAGTAGTACTCCCCCGCGCTTACTTTCAAGGGCTTCGATGAGAACTCGAGAAATAGATGTCAGGGCTGACTCTGTTGCAGCTAGAAAGCCAGCAAAACCTAATAGAAGAATGATTGCAACGATGGCATATGGACTCATTGCATCTCCTCCCATTCGCTAACGATGGTTTCTTGCAGTGCAAACATCACGCTTTCATCTTCAACATCTTCGTGGTCGTATCCAAGTATGTGCAGCAGGCCATGTGTAGCCAGAATAAATATTTCATGATTAGTACTGTGACCAGCCTTTGTTGCCTGATCTTGCGCAAATCGTGGCGAGATAACGATGTCGCCAAGAGTCACGGGATCATCTCCACTATCTGGCATGTCCATAGGAAATGAGAGAACATCGGTACTTCCGGTTAGATCCATCCACTTAATGTGAAGTTCTTCCATCTCTTTGTCATCAATGAAAGTTAAGTTCAAATCGCAATCAGGATGTAGTTCTAATTTCCCATATGCATAATTGAGCAGGGAGAGGCATTTATCGCTAGGGACTAATTGTCCGGAGCGATTGGTAATTTCTATTGTCATGAGTTTCGAATAGGCCTTGGAACTTGCTTGTTTTCATCAAAAGTGTCATATGCCTTCACAATGTCACCGATAAGTCGGTGGCGAACAACATCTTCTGCAGTCAGCTCTAGGAATGCAATGTCATCGATGTTGTTAAGGATATTGCGAACAACACGCAACCCAGAGTGTTGAAGATTTGGAAGATCTACCTGCGTCACATCGCCGGTGATAACCATCTTGGAACCGAAACCCAGGCGAGTTAAAAACATCTTCATCTGTTCTGGAGTTGTGTTCTGCGCTTCATCCAAAATAACAAAAGCATCATTGAGGGTACGACCGCGCATATAAGCAAGAGGTGCTACTTCAATAACTCCTGATTGCATGAGACGAGGAATCGAATCTGGATCAATCATGTCGTGAAGCGCATCAAAGAGTGGGCGAAGGTAGGGATCAATTTTATCGCTTAGTGTGCCTGGTAAGAATCCCAAGTGCTCGCCTGCTTCAACAGCCGGACGCGTAAGAACAATTCTGTTTACTTTTTTATTTTGAAGAGCAGAGACAGCCTTAGCCATTGCAAGATAAGTCTTTCCTGTACCGGCTGGACCAATACCAAAAGTAATGGTGTTCTCTTCAATAGCTTCCACATAACGCTTTTGATTAGCAGTCTTTGGACGAATAGTACGTCCGCGATTGCTGACAATATTTAGAGATAGAACTTCAGCTGGATGATCTTGTGGCTCTTGTGCAAGCATCGCAATGGAGCGCGTAATTGCATCGGTTGTAACAATTTGACCAGAGCGAATCACAACTAGAAGTTCGGAGAAGAGTTTTTCAACGGCCGCGCATTCAGCATGTGGGCCGCGCAATGTAATTTCATTTCCGCGAACTGTTATTGCAACGGAAGGAAAGGCTGCTTCAACAATTCGTAGGTTGTCATCGTGGGTGCCAATGAGTGAAACCATTGAAATGGCTGGCGGAACCGTGACTAGAGTGCGCTGCATATTAAGCGAAATACTACTTTTAACCTGGCGGCCAGGCGAGTCCACGCCCGCCTAAGAGATGCATGTGAGCGTGAAAAACACTCTGACCTGCTTCAACGCCAGTGTTAAAAACGGTGCGATAACCGCTGAGTCCGCGTTCCTGCGCAATCTCTGCGGCAGCCGTAAATAACGCCGCAGTGATCGTGCCAGAAATCTTTGCAAGACCAGCGATATTTTCTGTATGAACCGTTGGAATTAATAAAACATGAGTCGGTGCTGCAGGATTAATATCATTAAAGGCGACAACATTTTCATTTCGAAAAACTATTTCAGCAGGGATTTCGCCTTCAATGATTTTGCAAAATAGACAACTCGCATCTAGCGCCATGTCTTCACCATACTTTAAGCAGCGCGTTTACAGCGCTCATTGCTGCAAGACCCGCATGCGCACTTCGCAGAATTGGGCGCCCCATTAAGGCAACCTTGGCCCCAGCAGATTTGAAGAGTTCGAGCTCTTCATTTGTAATGCCACCTTCTGGGCCGATAATTATCATGATGTTTTGAGACTCTAAGTACTTCTTTGTGACAATTTCGGAAACTTTACTCGTTGCGCTCTCATGGAAAACCAAGACGAGATCTTGTTCGGCAATTAATCCAACGACCTTAGCGGTGTTGGCAACATCTGTTACGGCAGGAATAAATAGCCGACGAGATTGCTTACTTGCTTCACGGGCAGTTACTTGTAGTTTTTCAACTCCTTTTTCTGCCTTTCCAATAGAGCGCTGCGCTGACCACGGAATAATTGTGTCCACGCCACCTTCAGTGAGCAGCTCAATGCATTCTTTCAACCGATCGCCTTTAGGCAGTGCCTGAACAACTGTAATAGAAGTTTCTAGACAATCTTGAATGCCTGTTTCGATTACTTCTACTTCAAGTGATTTCTTCTTAACTGCAAATATTTTTACTTTCGACCATTTACCTTCTCCATCAGAGAGCATAAATGTTTCACCAGCGCTCATACGTAATACCCGAATTGCATGCTGGGCATCATCTGAATCAAAGTCGTAGGTGGCGCCCACTTTTCGGGGTAGATCATCTACAAAAAATAAGGTCAACATAATTATCGGTGAAACGCTCCCCTGAGTTTTCCAAATAATCCGCCCTCGCGATTACTCAAGTGCACATCGCCTTGCTTTTCACCACGTGCATCAGCAAATTTTTGTAGCAGCTCTTCTTGCTCACGATTAAGTTTTACTGGCGTTTGTACTTCAACATGAACGATTAAATCCCCTCGTGAAGAACTACGCAGATGTGTCACACCTTTTCCCTTGAGCACGATAGGTGAACCACTTTGAATGCCAGGTTTAATCTCAACATCAATGCTTCCATCTAAGCCTTCGACTTGAACATGAGTTCCAAGTGCTGCGTGAGCCATAGAAATTCCGATTTGAATATGTAAGTCATCACCATCTCGAACTAAATATTCATGTGGGCGTTCAACTATTTCAACATATAAATCACCAGCAGGTCCGCCGCCAGGGCCAACCTCGCCACGACCAGACATTTGAATTCGATTACCCGTTTCAACTCCTGCTGGAATCTTGATATTAATAGTTTGACGTGCGCGCACGCGACCATCACCGGCGCACTCTCGGCATGGACGGGTAATAACAGAACCAAAACCATTACACGTATTACAAGGACGAGATGTCATCACCTGTCCGAGAATTGAACGCGTTACTTGTTGAGTTTCACCGCGACCTTTACAGACCACACACATTTCAGGGTGAGTGTTTTCTGCGCATCCAGTTGCTTGGCACTCTTCACATGCAACTGCGCTTTCTAAAGTAATGTCTCGCTCAGTTCCAAATGCAGCTTCATATAAATCAACTTCAACTCGGATGAGTGCATCTTGTCCGGCGCGTACTCGTGGACGTGGTCCGCGACTTCCGCCACCACCGAAGAATGCATCCATGATGTCGCCAAAACCACCGCCGCCACCAAAGCCACCGAATCCGCTGCCACCTGAGTCATACATCTGACGCTTTTGTGGATCACTTAATGTTTCATAAGCCGCAGTTACTTCTTTAAATTTTTCTTGTGTGTGCGGATCTGGATTTACATCGGGATGTAATTCGCGGGCTAATTTTCTATATGCACGTTTAATCTCATCTGCCGATGAATCGCGCGAAACTCCTAGAACGTCGTAATGATCAGCCACTTATGCACCTTCATTGAGATAGCGGCCAACATAACGCGCAACGGCAGAAACAGCTGCAATAGAACCTGCGTAATCCATACGTGTGGGCCCTAAAACCCCAAGTGCGCCAAGAGGTGAATCTGTGGCGCCATAACCAACTGTGACAAGAGAAGTTGTTCGCAAATTGCGTTCACTCTGTTCTGTGCCAATTCGAACCTGAACATTTTCGCCCGCATCTCCAAGTAAACGTAACAAAACAACTTGTTCCTCGAGTGCTTCTAGTACTGGATGAATGCTGGTTGAAAAATCTTCGCTAAAGCGGGCTAGGTTTGCAGTTCCTGCCAGAACAACTTTTTCTTCAGGGCGCTCCATTGCCATTTCAATCAGAGCAGAAATAACCACTGCCACATTTTTTCTATCAGATGCGCTGTAACTCTCTAAGATTCCAGAGATTCGATCTGCAACATCTGGCAGGCGTTGGCCCATGACCGCATTGTTTAATTGATTGCGAAGCGTAGATAAGAACAAATCCGTAACATCGCCTGCAAGCTCAAGGACTCGTTGTTCAACTCGTCCAGAATCGGTAATCAAAATCATCATCAAGCGAGAAGGCGTCAATGCAACTAGTTCTACGTGGCGCACGCGTGATTTCACCATTGATGGGTATTGAACAACTGCAACCTGCTTTGTAACATCTGCAAGCAGACGAACCGTGCGAAGCACAACATCATCTAGATCAAGTGCACCCTCTAAAAATGTTTCAATCGCGCGACGCTCTGCCCCAGATAATGGCTTAACCGTTGCTAACTTATCTACGAATACTCGATATCCAAGATCTGTTGGAATTCGACCAGCACTTGTATGTGGATGAGTAATTAAGCCTTCATCTTCTAATACAGCCATCTCATTTCGAATAGTTGCAGGAGAAATTCCTAGTCCACTGCGCGCAGCAATAGATTTTGAGCCAACAGGTTCTTGTGTCAAAACGTATTCATCGACAATTGCGCGCAGAATTTCTAAACGGCGTACTGACACGAGCGTTTTCCTAGATTGTTACAAGTGCAATAGAAATGAGCGTCAGCAAGAAAAATGCAGGAAAAGATGTCTTTGCTTTGTCGGCGCGAAAGTGAAAATAAATGGCTCCAGCCATGATTACCCAGAGGGTCATCAGTGGTGCCCACAACATCCATGAATACTTCAGGCCAATAAGTAAACCAAGAGCGGCTGCAGTTTCCACAAGACCAATTAGTCGAGCTAAAAGATCGGGAACATTGACATCGCGTGTGCCTGAAAGGCCCTTTGCATTTCCGCTTGCCTTAGATAGGCCAGAAACAACAAATACAACTGCAAGAGCGATTACTAAAATGTCCATGGGTTAAAGGTACTACATAACTAATTCGCGCACGATTCGATCTGCGATAAGACGCCCAACAGGGGTCAATGTAACGCGATCTCCATTCAGTGACACATAGCCATTGTCTTTATAAATAGCTAAGCGTTCAAGATGTTGTGGCGCAAGCTCTTCAAAAGAAATTCCTTCACGCATTCGAATAGATAACATTATTTTTTCATCTTGAATTTGTTCTGCAGTAAGTTTTTCACGTTCATGTATTGGGCTATCTCCAGCAAATACTCGTGTTTTATATGCAGATGGATGTTTCACATTCCAAAAACGCTCGCCCTTAATATGAGAATGCGCGCCAGGCCCAAGTCCCCACCATTCGGCGTTATGCCAATACGCAACGTTGTGTTTGCACTCATGTCCTGGTTTGGACCAATTGCTTAATTCATACCAACTCATGCCACGTGCTTCACACATCGAATCAACAAGTAAATACATATCTGCCATGACATCATCATCTGGCATTGATATATCTCCGCGTTTAATCTGCGCTGCAAGTTTTGTTCCAGTTTCAACGATCAGTGCATATGCGCTTATGTGATCAATATCTAGAGCCAGCGCGCTTTCAACAGTAATGCGCCAATCATCGAGTGATTCACCCGGTGTTCCATAAATTAGATCGACGCTGATACTGCCAAATCCCGCTGCGCGTGCGGCATCAACTGCTTTCTTAACGTTTTCAGGATTATGTGTGCGATCAAGAGTTGCAAGCACATGTGGAACAAAAGATTGTGCGCCAAATGAAATACGATTAAATCCAACGCTGATGTATTCCGCCAACTTCTCAGGTGTTACAGAATCTGGGTTTGCTTCCAATGTAATTTCTGCGCCATCTCGCAAACCATTGTGCTCACGGATTGCTGTGATCACTCGACCAAGATCTTTAGCTGGCAAGAGTGATGGAGTTCCGCCACCAAAGAAGATTGTCGTAACTGGCGTGCTTGGAGCGCTCTGTAACTCTTGAACAACAGCGTCAATGTAATCTGCTGAAACGATTTCTAGTGTTGCACCATCTTGTAGCTCTGAAGGTGTGTAGGTATTGAAGTCGCAATATCCACAACGCTTTATGCAATAAGGGATATGAACATAAATTGATAGGTCAGCCATTTTTATTCCTACTTACGAGCGGCTTTCACCTTTTCAATATCAGCATCCGTTGCAAGGGCTGCCACGAATGCTTCTTGTGGAACTTCTACACGTCCCACCATCTTCATGCGCTTCTTACCTTCCTTCTGCTTTTCAAGGAGTTTGCGCTTACGGGAAATATCTCCGCCGTAACACTTTGCAAGAACATCTTTACGAATAGCGCGAATGTTTTCGCGAGCAATAATGCGCGCACCAATAGCAGCCTGAATAGGAACTTCGAATTGTTGGCGTGGAATTAATTCGCGCAATTTACTTGTCATCATCACGCCATAGGCATATGCCTTATCGCGGTGAACAACTGCGCTAAATGCGTCAACTGCTTCACCCTGTAACAAAATATCGACCTTTACCAAGTTGCCTTCTTCATCGCCTTTTTCTTCGTAATCTAAGGATGCATAACCACGTGTACGTGATTTCAATTGATCAAAGAAGTCAAAGACGATTTCTGCAAGTGGCAAGGTATAACGAATTTCAACACGATCTTCTGATAAGTAATCCATGCCGAGCAATAAACCGCGACGCTCTTGGCAGAGTTCCATGATTGTTCCGATAAATTCAGAAGGCGCAAGAATTGTGGCTTTTACGATTGGCTCCCGAACCATTGCAATTTTTCCATCTGGAAACTCTGATGGATTAGTAACGCGTACTTCTTTTCCATCATCCAGAGTTACTTGATACACAACGTTTGGTGCTGTTGAAATAAGATTGAGTTTAGATTCGCGCTCTAATCTTTCGCGCACGATTTCCATGTGAAGCAGTCCTAAGAAGCCACAACGAAAACCAAATCCAAGGGCAGCAGATGACTCTGGTTCATAAACCAGCGCAGCATCGTTTAGTTGTAACTTATCGAGTGCTTCGCGAAGCGCTGGATAGTCGGCGCCATCTAATGGATAAAGCCCAGAGAAAACCATTGGCTTTGGATCTTTGTATCCCGCCAACGCCTTCTTTGTTGGATTGTTATAAGTAGTAACTGTGTCGCCCACACGCGATTGGCGAACATCTTTTACTCCAGTAATTAAATAACCTACTTCACCAACTCCGAGACCTTTACTTGGTAATGGTTCTGGAGAAATCACGCCAACTTCTAGCATTTCATGGCGCACGCCAGTTGAAAACATTTGGATCTGATCACGTGGAGATAAATGTCCATCAACTACGCGAACGTATGTAACTACACCGCGATATGAGTCATAGACAGAGTCAAAAATAAGTGCGCGCGCAGGAGCGCTGGTATCTCCCACAGGGGCGGGAATTTGAGAAACAATTTGATCCAATAACTCTGCAACACCTTCACCAGTTTTTCCAGATACACGTAAGCAATCTTCTGGTTCGCAGCCAATTAGTTTTGCAAGCTCTGCTGCAAATTTTTCTGGTTGAGCATTCGGCAAATCGATTTTATTGAGCACCGGAATAATCGTGAGGTTATTTTCCATCGCCAAATAAAGGTTGGCTAGCGTTTGGGCTTCAATTCCTTGTGCGCAATCAACGAGGAGCACTGCGCCTTCACATGCAGCCAGCGAGCGCGATACTTCGTATGTAAAGTCAACGTGACCAGGTGTATCAATCATGTTAAGAATGTATTCCTGGCCATCAATGCCGCTACGCCATGGAAGACGGACTGCTTGAGATTTAATTGTGATTCCGCGTTCGCGTTCAATATCCATGCGATCGAGATACTGCGCACGCATATTGCGTGCATCTACAACTTCAGTAATTCCGAGCATGCGATCGGCAAGTGTTGATTTACCGTGATCGATGTGAGCAATGATGCAAAAATTGCGAATCTGCTCGGGTTTTGTGGAAGCAGGTTGCGGTGCTTTATCTAGGGCTATCGCAGGCATTTAAATTAGCCTCGCAGTTAATGTCTGGAAGTAAGAATTAACGAACGCCGGCTTTATTAGCCGCACTCGCCATTGAAGACTTCTTGTTTGCAGCTGTGTTCTTATGTAGAACGCCCTTGGCAACTGCAACATCGAGTGCCTTAGAAGCTGTGCGAAGTTCAGATGTGATTACAGCCTTGTCACCAGCAGTTACAGCGTCGCGGAATTTACGAACAGCGGTCTTGAGTGATGAGCTAACAGCCTTATTGCGAAGGCGTGCCTTCTCATTGGTCTTGATGCGCTTAATCTGCGACTTGATATTTGCCACGTGAAAAACTCACTTCTCTGTGTACTTCGAATTAATAAGGGTTATTAATAGATGCGTAGGCTACCAGCGCGTGCCCCTTACGCTCAAACTGAGATCCGCTGCCCATTTCGAGCGGAAGCTATCTCTGAAATCGCCTTTTCGAGTGCGTAAATCGGGTCACTCGCCGCCCCCTTCACATCAGCATCGGCTGCAGCCACAGCAGCCACCGCAGCGATCAGTCCCTTAGGAGTCCAGCCCGCAAGTTGTCTACGCGCTTTATCTATCTGCCATGGCGCCATTGCAAGTGAACCTGCTAACTCAAAAGATTTCACATTTCTATTAGCACCAGAAACTTTTGCTAATCCGCGCAGTGCAGAAGCAAGTGCGCTAGTAATCATTACTGGATCTGTGCCCGTTGCAATCGCACCGCGCAGAGTAATAAGTGCTTGGGCCAGATTTCCATCGAGTGCGATGTCTGCAACATCAAAGCCTGTAGTTTCAATACGACCCTGATGAAATTTTTCAACGTGGGATTCATCAATTGTTCCAGTTGGTGTATCTGAAACTATTTGTGAACATGCAGCGCTGAGTTCTCGTAGGTCACCACCAACAGCATTGACTAATGCATTGACTGCAGCAGCAGATGCCTTGCGCCCCAGGTCTAAAAACAGATTGCGCACAAACTCTTGTTTTTCACTCTCTTTTTTAAGTGGCTCACACGCAATGATTGTGGCTTTTGCTTTCTTAATCGCATCTAATAACGCTTTACCTTTGACGCCACCTTTGTGCATAAAAATTACTGTCGTTGTGGGATCGGTGTTTTCTAAGTAGCGAGTGATCTCATCGCGTGAATCTTCGGGCAAATCCTGTAACTCTTTGATGACAAGTGCTCGGCGTTCAGAAAACAAAGAGGGAGCAAGAGCATCGGCGATATCTCCAACAATTACTTCAGATGCCGACAACGTTGTTAGTTCGGCGCTCTCATCTTTGAGTTGGGCAGTTAATTTAAGTAAAGCACTATCTGCCAGTGCGCCTTCAGAGCCAAGGATGAGATACAAACTATCCATCTGTGCTCCTATCCCAATCGGAAAATATGTATTCCTGATTGCGCTAACTTTATTGATAAGCGATGGTTTTTTGCAGCAATTGCAATCGCGCCATCTGTATCTGTTCGTACAACCCTTGCGCCGAGTCTAGTCAGGGCCTTGATGGTTTGTGGAGCAGGGTGGCCGTAGGTATTTGCTTCTCCCACGCTAATCATCGCAATCGCTGGTGACAAAAGAGCCATAAATTCTGGATCCTGATACTTCGAACCATGATGACAAACTTTATAAATATCAACGTGGCCCACATCGGCGCGCAATAGTTCTTGCACAGCCGGCTCAAGATCGCCCCCTGCAAAGAGTGAAAAATCAGGGGAAGTAATCATCGCTGCAATGCTTGAATTATTAATAGCTGAACCATCACCAGGATTTGACGCAAATTGCTGAGTAGTTGTTAGCGGCCACAAAACATTTATTGAAATATTTGAAATCGTGCTCTGCATTCCACGGGTTGCAGTAATAATTTGAATTCCTTTGAGCCAACTCTGAACACGCGCGCTTTCAAATATCGGATCAGTGTTATTGCTTACCCAAACTTGGCCCACCTTTCGCTTCTTTAATAACCCAGGTAAACCTTCAACGTGATCTGCGTGAAAGTGAGTCAGGATTAAAAGCGGAATCTCTCTTATTCCAAGTGCCTTCAGGCATCCATCTTCCAGGGCCGCATCCGGCCCAACATCGATAACTATCGCCCGATGATTTCCTAAATTGATAACTGATGAATCCCCCTGACCAATATCGCAATTAGCAACGTTCCAATCACCACCTGGCCACCGAGTGATCCAAGTAAAGAAGAGAAGAAAGCACAGAGCGATGGCAACATATTTCTTCCAATGTTTTCGAAGGAGTGTGCGTGTAAACCAAAGTGCCACCAGCAATAGAAGTAGCACCACGTTGCTCATTTGTAGCACTGGAAACTGCGCCGCCCAATGCGCAATCCATGTAATAAAGCCTGCAGGAAAGTGAATGAACCAAATCAATATGCGTGTAATGAAAGGAGCAATGGGTGAAATCAGCGCTGCAATAAAACCAATAATCGTTATGGGCGCAACTGCAGGGGCTGCAAATAAATTAGCAATCACACTCATGGGAGCCAAATACCCTGATAGCGCGATTAACACCGGAGAGCAAAAAATAGTCGCAGCAATTGGCAGTGCTAAAGCCTCACTGATTAATTCTGGTAAATATTTTGATAACCATTCAATGATGCGGGGTGCAAAGAGTAATAATCCTGCAGTTGCCAGAACTGATAAAGCAAAGCCTGCATCTCGTGATTGCCATGGATCACCGATGACAACTGCAGCAATTGCGAAACCTAGAGCAGGTAGCGAATCACTCGGTCTGCGTGATCCTCTAGCAACTAATAAAACTGCAGCCATCGCAGCTGCGCGCAGAACAGATGGTGATGGACGAACTAAAGCGATAAAGGATGCCAAAAATATTGCGGTGGCACCTAAGCGCCATCTAAGAGAGCGGATAAAGAATTGCATTGCCCATAAAACAAAAGCTGAAACGATTGCAAAATTTGCACCGCTGACAGCAACTAAGTGCGTTAATCCCGAGCGCTTCATATCTGCTTTAAATGCCACGCTCTGTTTGGACGTATCACCAAGCACCATCCCTGGAATTAACGCACCCGCATCACCGGTCCCGCTATTTACGCGCAAGCCATTTCTGATGGCGGCAAGGGATTGCGCCCAACGTGATGCTTGCGTTCGAATCTCGATTTCACCTTTTACAAATACGAGTGCTGTCACACGCGCCTCTTTACTTGCAACTGCCGTGCCCCGAAAGTGAATTTTTTGTCCTGGCAATAAATCAGCCACCTCTTTATTGGGGGTAACAATTCGAATTGGTATTCGCAGTTCAAAGTTCTTGCCACCGGCGCTGACAAATATGGCACGCGCCATGAATGTGTAATTTTGAATCGCAAAGTAGGAACCACGTACTTTGGGAGCACTCAATGTTGGATCAGTTATAACTTGAGCCGTAATATCAATGGGTTGATCCATAAAGGATCTAATGACGTTATTAGCCAGTGAGTGTTGGCGAAGTGACATCACAGTTGAACCCAGCAGCAGCGCTGCAATAAATATCAGCACGCGAACTTTCTTGCCTGCCAGTGAAATAAAGAAAATTGCTAGTGCAACTAGTGAAACTCGCCAGGGAGCCAATGCGCTCTGTGTCAGTGCGCCAATCCAGATTGCAGATCCCAGAGCAATCGCTCTGAAATCAACTAAACGCGGATTTTCTCTTTGAATTGTGCGAACTTTGCATCTCCGATGCCAGAGACTTTAAGTAAATCTTCAACTGCAATAAAGGGACCGTTTATTGTGCGATAAGCAATGATGCGCTTTGCAATTACTGGACCAATGCCATCGAGTGAATCTAACTCTGAAGTGCTCGCGCGATTTATATTGATAGGTCCCCGCGGCGCTGCAGCTCTTGATCCGGCCCGAATAGGTGCACCTGCTTTATAAATCGGATCAACATAAATTTGTTCACCATCTTTAATCACTCGTGCCAGATTTAAATCAGATAAGGCAGCTTTAGGTCGCGCTCCCCCTGCAGCTTTAATTGCATCGATGACACGCGAGCCAGCAGGTAATTCATAGACTCCTGGTGAAACAACCTCGCCAGTGACATCGATTATGAGCGCCGGTGCAATCATCTGTGTGGGCACAATCGCCTCAACAACAACTTCTTCTGATTTGCCGCTGACAACTACGAAGAGTGAGAGCGCAATAAGTGCTGCAGCAATTGCCCCAAGCGTGCGTCTTTGTATGGTGGTGAAATGTAAATCAACCCACCACTGCGTGAAACGATCCCACTGTTGCTGTAATTGATCCATGGGCGAAGTATTTTCACTTCGCGCTCTGCCTACTTACAAATAAAGGCAGGCTGTTGATAACTTATTTCTTTGTGATCCAATAATCGTTGATGTATTTTTCACCCTCATCGCAGAAGAAGGTGATTACGTTTTCGACCTTGTACTGCTCTTTCAGGCGCTTGGCTGCAATTAAATGTGCGCCAGAAGATGGCCCTACAAAGATTCCGTGAACGCGAGCGATGCGGCGCATTTCTTCGATTGCCACATCAGAGTGCACATCGATGACGCCATCTAATTCGTGGTGATGGCGAGTAACGATTCCTGGCACAAATCCATCTGCAATACCTTCGATGAGGTGCTTAGCAACCTCACCACACAAAATTGTGCATGATTCAGATGGCTCTAGTGCAATAACTTTGCAATCTGGGTTAACTGCCTTAAATGCTTTACCAACACCAATGACTGTTCCGCCAGTACCAACACCACTGACGAGTAGATCTGGTTTTCCTGGAAGTTGATCAAGAATTTCTTGTCCTAACCAATCGCGGTTTTCATCTACGTTTTGCTCATTATCAAATTGTTGTGGAGAGAAATATCCTGGTTGCTCGCCAAGTCGCTTTGCTTCAGCGAGTGCATCGTTAACGTGAAAGTCGCCCATCTTATGAACTTCTGCGCCAAATGCTTCTGAGATTGCTGTGCGCTCTGGGCTCATTCCATCAGGCATGATCACAAGCATTTTGTAACCTTTAACAGCTGCGACCATGCTCATCGCATTTCCGGTGTTGCCAGAACTTGCTTCAACAATTGTGTCACCAGGTTTTAATAAACCATCTTCTTCGGCCTTTTCAATAATGTATTTGGCAATGCGCGCTTTAATAGAACCAGATGGATTTAAATACTCCATCTTTACCCAGATACCTTCAATGTTAATTAGAGGTGTGTTTCCGATTGCATCCAAAATAGTTTTCATCTCAACACCTCTCACAATATGGAACGCGCGAACATTCGTTAAGCGACGATATTAACTAATTTTGGCGCGCGCGCAATGACCTTCTTAGGCGTGCTTCCTGCGAGTTCGGCGACAATTGTTGGATGGGCAAGGGCTAATGCTTCGATTTCTGCATCAGTAATAGTTGGTGATACTTCAATACGCTCTTTGATTTTTCCATTTATTTGAATGACAGCTTCAACGGCGTCTGCAACCAAAAGTGTCGGATCAACTTCTGGCCAACCAGCAAGTGCAACCACTGGTGTGTGACCCAAGCGCTCCCACATTTCTTCTGCCGTAAATGGTGCGACTAATGAAAGCATGATTGCAATTGCCTCTGTTGCTTCACGAACTGCAGGATCGCCAGCGCCACATCCACTATCAATTGCTTTGCGTGTGGCATTTACTAACTCCATCACGCGAGCGACAGCTACGTTAAATCTAAAGGATTCAACTGCAAAGCTGGCATCGTGCAGCGCTTTATGAGTTGCTTTGCGAAGTGAGATCTCACCTGATTTAAAGTCAACACCTGGTGCACTTGTGACATCTCCTGATAAACGCCATGCACGAGATAAAAACTTTACAGAACCAGAAGGAGATACATCTGACCAATCCACATCATCTTCTGGCGGACCAGAAAAAACCATGGATAAACGAATTGCATCAACACCGTGATGTGTTAGTTCATCAGATAAGCGCACAAGATTTCCACGGCTCTTGCTCATGGCAGAGCCATCCATCAAAACCATTCCTTGGTTTAACAAACGCGTAAATGGTTCGTTGAAATCGAGCATGCCCATGTCATTGAGTACTTTGGTAAAAAATCGTGAATAGAGCAGGTGCAAGATTGCGTGTGTGACACCGCCCACGTATTGATCAACTGGCAACCATGTATCAATATCTTTACGTGAAAATGGTTCAGAGTGATTTGTAGAACTTGGGTAACGAAGGAAATACCAAGATGAATCAACGAATGTATCCATGGTGTCGGTATCGCGCTTTGCAGCTCCTGCGCACTTTGGACAAGCAACATTTACCCAATCAGTTGCAGCGCCCAGAGGTGATGTTCCCTTTGGCTTAAGGTCTAATCCTTCTGCACGTGGTAATTGCAGTGGCAAATCTTTTTCTTCTACGGCGACTTCGCCGCACTTATCGCAGTGCACAATTGGAATTGGTGTGCCCCAATAACGTTGGCGAGAAACAAGCCAATCGCGTAAGCGATAGTTACGAGATGCTTTTCCAAGTCCATCTTTTTCAAGTTGGGCAATAATTTTTGTGATGGCTGCTTCTTTTTTCAAGCCATTAAGGGATTCAGAGTTAACTAGAACTCCATCGCCACCTGTTGCAATACCTGTGGAATGTGGATCTTCTTCACCTGTATCAACAACAACTCGCACGGGCAGTTTCATCGCGCGTGCAAAATCTAAGTCGCGTTGATCGTGGGCCGGAACAGCCATGATTGCACCAGTTCCGTAATCAGCCAAAACATAATCACTTGCCCAGATTGGCAGCTTCTCACCGTTAACTGGATTAATTGCATAACGCTCTAAGAAGACTCCACTCTTAGGGCGATCTGTTGCAAGGCGATCAATATCAGATGCTGCCTTAATCTTTTCTAAATAATCCTTAAACTCTTTTTCAACCTTTGTGCCTGCAGCTAATTTGGCTGCGAGTTCGCTATCTGCTGCAACAACGAAAAATGTTGCACCGTATAAAGTATCTGGACGGGTTGTGTAAATTGTTACTGGCTCTGGCAAACCATCGATTGCAAACTTCACGTTGGCACCCATCGAGCGGCCAATCCAGTTGCGCTGCATCATCAAAACTTTTTCTGGCCACTTACCTTCTAATTGGGCCATGTCATCTAGCAAGCGATCTGCGTAATCTGTGATCTTGAAATACCACTGGTTAAGTTTTTTCTTTGTTACAGCAGTATCGCAACGCTCACATAGCCCTGCGACTACTTGTTCATTAGCCAAAACCGTTTGACACCCTGGGCACCAGTTAACGGCTGAATCTTTTCTATATGCAAGACCGCGCTTGTGTAGCTGTAAGAACAACCATTGGTTCCAGCGGTAATACTCAGGATCGCATGTATTAAAGACTCGATCCCAATCAAATGAACAGGCAAAGCGGCGCATAGATGCTTTTTGTGTTGCAATGTTTTCATAGGTCCAAATACGTGGATCTTCATTGCGCTTAATCGCTGCATTTTCTGCAGGCAAACCAAATGCATCCCAACCAATTGGGTGCATGACGTTAAAACCTTTTTGAACCCAGTAACGAGCAATCACATCGCCTAGTGCATACGCCTCTGCGTGACCCATATGTAAATCACCAGATGGATACGGAAACATATCTAATACATATTTCTTTGGACGAGTGTCATCCGGGCGACCAGATTTAAATGGTTCTATGCGATCCCAAACAGGTAACCATTTTTCTTGAACATGGGCGAAGTCATATGCCGCGTGTTCGCGATCATTAGCCTCTGTGCTCATTGGGCAAGTTTATCGGGCTTTATGCCCAAGAGATGCCAGTTAATTCCTCGCTGATACTCCATAAATTACTTGCTAATTCTTGGTCGTATGAAAGAGATGATCCCCGGGTCAACTTTGGATATCCGCGCATCTCCATAAATCCATCTGGTCCAATATAAGAACCACCCAGAAGTGGTGAATATGTAGCAGCTGCCAATACTGGCAAGCAACCGCGATATGCACTCTGTGCAAATAAATCATTCATCGCACTTGTCACACGCGCCTCTGCATTTGCTTCACGCATCTGCGGGCTTACGTTTTGTAAATTTGTATTTGACCAACCAGGGTGGGCAGCCATCGCATCTATTCCCCAATTATTTTTAACACTTAAACGTTGTAATTCATGAGTAAATAAAAGGTTTGCAAGTTTTGTGGCGCCATATGCACTCCACGGTTTGTATTCGCCTTGGCCTAAACACTTGGCGCGAACTTCTTCTTTTGTGCCATTTCCAAAATTGCCAAGACGATGTGCCTGGCTTGCAACACTTACGATTCGAGTTGTTACTTGTTTGCGCAGCAAACCGGCCAATGCGAAGTGGCCAAGATGGTTAGTACCCATCTGTAATTCAAACTTATCTTTCGTCAGTAAAAACGGAGTTGCCATTACACCGGCGTTAAGAATCAAAACATCTATGTTTCCTGTAACACCGGCGGCGCATGCTTTAACCGATGCTAAATCGGTTAGATCTAAGATCGTGTAATCAATATTTTTACCACCGAGTTCAGCAACCAGTGCCGCGCCTTTTTCAGCGCTACGAGCAGTAATTGTTACGTGAGCACCACGTCGGATTAATGCGGCAGCACTTTCTTTACCAAGACCACTTGTTCCGCCAGTAATAAAGAATTTTTTTCCTTCAATGCCGGAAATATCAACATCGCTCCAACGTCGTGGAATTAATGGAACATCACTCATGTGGAGCTAAGGGGATTTGAACCCCTGACCCCCTGCATGCCATGCAGGTGCGCTACCAGCTGCGCTATAGCCCCGTAGTCGAACCTTACCTCGCCCAGTCAGGTGTTGCAGGCGCTCCAGATTCTTCGCCAAATACTGGTTCAGGAATTGATCCTGCGTTGTGTTCTACTAAATGCCAACCACGTGGATTAGTTTGAACGATTGACCATGACGCATTTGATAAACCACCAATGACGCCCCAATGTGAAATTGGTAATTGCAATAAATTTCCAAGCACGCAGCGCGCAGTTCCACCATGTGTTGTCACAACTAACAGTTGGTCATCTTTGCCTGCAAGTGCTTGGTTAATTGCTTTAATCGCACGTGCTGCCACTTCACTTCGACGCTCACCTGTTGTGCCAGCAGGATGATCTTCTCCATCGATCCAGCGCACAAAGTTTTCAAAATCATCGGCGCGATTTTGCGCACCTGTTTTGCCTTCCCACTGTCCACCATTTGTTTCGCGTAACAACTCAGTTGAACTGACTTCAAGATTTACTAAATCTGCAAGTGCTTGGGCTGTGAAGCGAGCACGCTCTAAATCACTAGAAACGATCAGCGTTGGCTTCATTCCTGCCAATACTTGAGCCGCGTGCTTTGCTTGTGCTTTGCCTACTTCATTAAGTGGAATATCTGAGTGACCTTGAAAACGGTTTGCAACGTTCCAATCTGTTTGGCCATGTCGCCATAGCAGTACGCGATTACTCATTACTTAGCAATCTCTTCACGGACGATGTCTAATTCAATTCGTGGGCAGTCATTCCACAAGCGATCGAGCATGTAGTAATTACGAAGTGTGGTGCTTTGAATATGAACAACTAAATCTGAGTAATCAAGTAATACCCACTCTTCAGTGCCTTCACGACGAGCAGGTTTTTCACCAATCTCACGGAGTTTTTCTTCTACAAAATCTGCAATTGAATCTACTTGGCGAACGTTGCCACCTGTTGCAATAAGAAAGACTTCGCTCAGGACCATCTGATCAGAGAGATCAAGTGCGATCATGTCTGTGCCGAGTTTTTCGGCAACGGCACGCGCAGCTACTTGCGTTAAATGAGTAACGCTTTTACTTGCTGGCATATAGGCCGCTCTCCTTTATATATGTTGCAACTGCATCGGGTACTAACTCTGTCTGCCCACTGCGCACAGCAGTTGCTGAAACATTTAAGGCACCGATATCAATAGTTGATGCTCCCGGAAATTCGGGGCGCTCAATCACGATTATCTCCACTAACTTAGCCAATTCTTCGTGGCGATGCCATTTCTCAAATTGTGCATATGCATCTGTGCCAACAATGAGCACAAGTGCATCATCTGGATGTGCTTTCTTGATTTCTAGAACAGTATCAATTGTGTATGTAGGACCTGAGCGATTGATCTCTGAATCACTTACTTCAACGTGTGCACCGATTGAATCTGCTAAATCCGACAGCGCCAATTCACACATTGCTAAACGATTTAAACCTGGTGCAAGTGGAGCGCTTTCTCGTAGCCACGGAGATCCGGCTGGAATAAGAATTAAATGATCAACCAGGGAGCGTGTAATTAATTGCGTGATGACGTGCAGGTGACCGTTATGGATCGGATCAAAAGTTCCGCCGTAAATGCCAATCCGTCTCAAATTAGTCTCTGTCGAGGCGTAGTACTAAATAGAGCAACAGGCCAAAAACTGCGAATGAAAAAAGACCAAAGAAAATCGGCGGCGCTGGAAGTTCGCGGACTACTTCAGATGCAAGTGAAATCATGGCTAGATATTACCGCTAAGGATCTGCTTAAAGCGACTCTCATCTATGACAGGCACGCCTAGTTCTGCCGCCTTTGCTAACTTCGAACCAGGATCGCTGCCAACTAATACGTAATCAGTTTTCTTTGATACAGATGATGCGGATTTTCCGCCGTGGGCAACAATGGTTTCGGCAATCGAATCGCGCGTAAAGGATTGCAATCCACCTGTGACCACAAAAGTTAGTCCTGCCAATGTTTGTGGCAACTGCGCAGCAGCTTGTGCCACCATCACAACGCCTGCTTTTTCCCACTTGCTCACTATGGATTTATGCCATTCGACGTCAAACCAATCTGTAATCGATTGCGCAATGGTCTCGCCCACGCCATCGATATTTGCTAACTCTTGGGCACTGGCTTTTGCAATCGCTTTCATAGAACCGAAATTGGTTGCAAGTGCTTGGGCAGAAGTTGGACCAACGTGGCGAATAGAGAGTGCAACAAGAATTCGCCATAGTGGCTGAATCTTTGCGCCATCTAAAGCAGCCAATAGCTTGTCAACATTGGCACCAGCTTCGCCATCTTTTTTCATAAAGAAATCAGATGTCATTAACTTCTCTTTAGTTAGATCAAATAGATCAGATTCATCAGTAATGATCTTTGACTCAAGTAGCGCAACTGCTGCTTCATATCCCAAAACATCAATATCTAGCGCGGCGCGAGAGCCAATGTAATAAATACGTTCACGCAATTGCGCCGGACAACTCTGAGTATTTGGACAACGAATATCCACATCGCCTTCTGTGATTGCGCGAAGGGCTGATCCGCACTCTGGGCACTTAGTTGGCATAACAAATGCGCGCTCTTTGCCTGTGCGCTGGGCAATAACTGGTCCCAATACTTCAGGGATTACATCGCCAGCTTTACGAATAACTACAACATCGCCGATTAATACACCTTTGCGTGTGATCTCTTCGGCATTATGTAGCGTTGCATTAGTCA
>Ga0208082_1000103_pt1 | contig 23401 bp, 20 predicted proteins | sample LakMenE09Jun09ns_FD_150683 | JGI IMG/M metagenome (GOLD analysis project Ga0208082, IMG submission 150683) | Freshwater microbial communities from Lake Mendota, WI - 09JUN2009 deep hole epilimnion ns (SPAdes) | ecosystem: Environmental > Aquatic > Freshwater > Lake > Epilimnion/Euphotic zone ... | reverse complement strand
TGAGTTTCCTAGTTTGCTCAATGATTGAATGAGCAAGATCAGCCCCTAAATCTGCGGCGATCAGTTCGTTTGTGAGTTCATCTAAATCTGGTTTGTTCAGTGAATCAGTTATTTTGATTTTTGATAAAAACTTAGAAAAAATTCCCATGTACAGCTAATTTCAGTTTTAGGCAGTTTCGGATTCACGAAGACGCTGAGAAATAACTTCAGTAACGCCGTCTCCGCGCATCGTGACGCCGTATAGAGCATCTGCAATTTCCATAGTGCGTTTTTGGTGAGTAATGATGATGAGCTGTGAACTTTCGCGGAGCTCTTCGAGCACGCCAAGCAAACGTCCAAGGTTTACATCATCGAGTGCAGCCTCAACTTCATCTAGTACGTAGAACGGACTTGGTCGCGCTTTAAAGATTGCAACGAGCATGGCCACAGCAGTAAGAGATTTTTCTCCACCGGATAGTAATGAGAGTCGCTTCACGCGCTTTCCTGGTGGACGAGCTTCGACATCAACACCTGTCGATAAGAGATCATCAGGATTAGTCAGAATCAAGCGACCATCTCCACCTGGGAACAATCGAGCGAAGATTTCCTCAAAGTGCTTTGCTGTCTCTTCGTAGGCTTCCATAAAGATCTGTTGAACTCGATCATCAACTTCCTTGACGATATCCAGAAGATCTTTCTTAGTGTTCTTAAGATCTTCAAGCTGTTCGGCTAGGAACTTCAATCTTTCTTCGAGAGCGTCGTACTCTTCAAGTGCAAGCGGATTGATCTTTCCAAGAAGTGTGAGTGAGCGCTCTGTTGCAGCCAAACGTTTTTCTTGTTGATCGCGACGATACGGAATTAATTCAGTAGTGATGATTTCGCCAGCTTCATTTTCAAGGAATGTCGGAACATCATTATGTGGACCATATTCATTTACCAATGTATTTGTGTCTACGCCTAATTCTTCTACTGCCTTCAGTTCGAGGGCTTCAATGCGCATACGTTGTTCAGCACGTGCAATTTCATCTCGGTGCACACTAGTTGTTAATTGTTCTAATTCAGTTGCTAATTCGCGACCACGAGCACGAATTGTCAAAGTTTCGCCTTCGCGCTGCGAACGAGTTTCTTCAAGTCGAGCACGTTCAGTTGCAGCCTTTGCAATGGAGCGTTCGATGTGAATTAAAACTTCATATGCTGCCTCTGCAACAGATTGCGAAATAACCGCACCACGCGCACGTGCGCCTCGTCTAGATATTGCGCGTTCAGATGCATCGCGCTCTGCCTGAGCTGCTTCTTCAAGAGCCTTTGCACGCGCTGCAAGTGAATCAACTCTTTCTTCACTTGTTCGTACTGCAAGACGTGCTTCTACTTCTGTGCTGCGAGCACCAGAGACATGTGCACGCAAAACTTCTACTTGAGCATGATCTGGTTCTGGAGTTTCACCTTGCATCGATAGTTGGTTAGAAGCGATATGTAATTCGTTTTCGTCGCGAGATTTTGCCGCGGTAGCTTCTGCAATAGTAACTTCAAGTCTTTCTACTTCTGCGGCCGCAGACTTTGCATTTTGACCCGCAACAGCTAATTGTTCGGTAAGTGCTGCAATACGGGCATCTGATTCATTGAGTTTTCCAAGCACCTGGTCAAACTCACTTTGACGAGATGCTAATTCAGTTGTTGCAGTAGATATCTCAAAACGAATTCGATCAGTTTTGTGATTTATCTCTTCTAATTTACTTGTTAGATCTGCAATGAGAGCACTAATTTCAATAAGAGATGATGCAGATTTTGAGCCACCGCGGGCGCGCGTAGAAGTGATGATGTCGCCATCGCGCGTTACTACACGAATGTTTGGGTGATTTCGCAATACCTCAGATGCATCTCGCGCGCTGTCAACGACAGCAGTTGCGCTAAGCAAGGATGAAATAAGGGATGCAATCGAACTAGATTGCACGTAACTGGTAAGGGAGGTTAATCCTGAAGGTATTGAATCTGAAGCCCGTGAATTTTCATCAAAGACTAAGACATCTGCCTGGCCAAGATTTTCTGATCTCATTGTTGTCAGAGCGCTGACTGCTGAATTTAAATCTTGAACAACGATGGCATCTGCGAGTGAGCCAAGTGCTGCAGCAACGGCGCTTTCATAACCTATTTCAATTGAAATAAGTGAGCTGACACTTCCCAGAATTTTCACACCGCGAGAATTAGCAAGGAGCGCCGAAGCACCATCATTGCTCTTAGAGGTTATGCGAAGAGCCTCAAGCTTTGCTTCAATCGCATTCTTTTCACGCTCAGTACTTCGTTCAGTATCAACTAGTTCTGAGAGTGATTTTTTGCCTGCATCTAATTTTGATTTAGCGCTTTCGAATTGAGAATCTAATCCCAGTTCACCGGAGTCCGCACTAGCGATTTCTAATTCAAAACTTGAATACGCCCGGGATGCTTCATCTGCACGTTGCTGTGCGTCATTTCGTGATTTTTCTAAACGTGCAATTTCTTCAGCAATCGCATCTAAGCGAGCACGAAGAGATTTAATGTGACCTTCTTGCCTTGCTGTTCCTTCGCGTGAATCAGCGATTGCGCGCATCGCTGCCGCGACTTTATCTTCTTCACTCTTAAGCAAATTTTCAGCTTGTGCTAACGCAGTTGTTGCAGCCACTAAGGCGCTATGTGAATTCTGAACCGCGGTGCGCAATTGCGATTCTTCTAATCTTAAAGTTTGTGCTTCGCGATCTAGTGCTTCTGGATCACGGCCGAGGGTGCGGGCTTCTTCTGCTTCTTCGGCTAAGAATCGTGAACGCTCTTGTGCAAGAGATGCTGTTCCTCTAAATCGCTCACGTAAAGAATTTAATTGGTAATACGTTTCTTGAGCGCTGATAAGAAGTGGGCCGTCGACAGCGCCTTGTGCATCGAGTGCTTCTTCACGTGCACGGACTCTGTCTAACTCTGAATCTACGATTGATCGTCTCTCGCGAAGAGCAGTTTCATCTGCGACTTCAGCATCTAGAGTCTTAGTCATAGAAATAAAATCATCTGCAAGCAAGCGAAGCTTTGCATCGCGTAAATCTGCTTGAATCGTTGCAGCCTTCTTGGCGACTTCGGCTTGTTTACCGAGCGGACGTAATTGTCTACGAAGTTCTACGGTCAGATCCTGTACGCGAGCAAGATTTGCTTGCATCGAATCTAGTTTGCGAAGCGCCTTTTCTTTGCGCTTGCGGTGCTTAAGAACTCCGGCTGCTTCTTCAATAAACCCACGACGTTCATCAGGATTAGCCATCAAAATTGCATCTAGTTGACCTTGGCCAACGATGACGTGCATTTCTCGACCGATACCTGAATCACTGAGTAACTCTTGAATATCTAATAAACGTGATGCTTCACCATTTATTTGGTACTCACTTTGGCCATTTCTAAAAAGAATGCGCGAAATTGTTACTTCGGAATAATCTATGTTGAGCGCACCATCTGCGTTATCGATGGTGACTGAAACTTCTGCGCGACCAAGAGGTGCACGTCCGCTGGTGCCGGCGAAGATGACATCTTCCATCTTTCCGCCGCGAAGAGATTTGGCTCCTTGCTCACCCATTACCCATGTAAGAGCATCAACAACATTTGATTTACCCGAACCATTTGGGCCGACCACACAGGTGATGCCAGGTTCTAGGCGCAGGGTGGTCGCTGAAGCAAAGGACTTAAAGCCCTTGAGCGTGATGCTCTTTAGATACACGCGGTAAACCTACCTTGCGAGCGCGCTAATTAGCGAAGTAACACGGCGGCTTCGCCTCTACTTAGTGTCATCCATAACTTGAGGTTTCAATATTTCATAGGCACTTCTGGCGGCAACTTGCTCTGCTTCTCTCTTGCTCTTTCCGGTGCCACGGGAAATGCAGACCCCTGCAACCATGGCATCAGCGCTAAAACTCTTGTCATGATCAGGTCCAGTTTCAGTAACAATGTATTCAGGAGCACCTTTGCCAAGTTGAGCTGTGAGTTCTTGGAGTGCAGTTTTGCCATCTAAGCCAGCACCACGTTCCATGGCCTGTGCCAGAGTTGTTGCAATTAATTTTTGAACAACGCCGGCACTTGTTGCCAAACCTGCATGAAGATAAATAGCGCCTATCAGTGCTTCTAGAGCATCTGCGAGTAATGAATTTTTATCTCGGCCACCTGTTACTTCTTCGCCTTTACCCAATCGGATGTATTTACCAAGATCGAGTTCACGGGCGATATCGGCCAACGCTCGCATGTTTACAACCCCGGAGCGTAGAGGTGACAATCTGCTCTCATCTAAATCTGGAAAACGTTTATATAACTCTTCTGTGACTACTAAACCTAGGACTGAATCGCCAAGAAATTCCAAGCGCTCATTGGTTTCTTTTGCGCCGCTTTCATATGCAAATGAACGATGAGTAAAAGCTAAGGCTAAAAGATTTGGATCAACGTCAACACCGAGGCGTTGTGTTAAATCAGAGTACAGATCAGACCTCGATAACCTGACGGCGGTTATAAGTTCCGCACGTTGGACATGCAGTGTGTTGCAATTTTGGTTGCTGGCATTGTGGGCACGCTGCTAGTGCTGCCGCAGTTGTTTTCCACTGACTACGACGAGAACGTGTCTTCGAGCGAGACATCTTTCGCTTTGGTACTGGCACGGTGGCGTCCTTAATCTCTTCTTAAATCTCATCTGAGATACCGCGCTCACATGGAGTGCGGATATGGACGTAAGTATCCCCTAAAAGTACGAATTCTTAAAATCGGCTCGAAAAGCAGGCTACTTCTCTGGCCCGTCACCGAGTGAACCAAGGGCTGCCCACCGCGGATCAATCTGCTCATGGGCATGTCCTTCTGGAAGCAATTCCCACTTCTCCCCGCATTGTTGGCATAAACCTAAGCACTGCTCTGAACAGAGTGGGTTCACCGGTAGCGCTAAAACGATGGCATCGCGCAGTGGAATTTCTAGATCCATGTAATCGCCTTGCATCAACAACTCATCATCGACATCTAAATCATCGATCACATCTTCACTTGGACGACGTTTCTTTGATCCCTTTGAACCTTTTTCATGATGAACTTCGTAACGAAATAGTTCCTGAAAACTTCTATCAATATCGATTGCAATCGGATCAAGGCAACGGATGCATTCACCCATTGCCGTTGCAAAGACATCTGCCGTGGCTAGAACGCCTTCGGTGACAGCTTCGAGTTTGAGATCTACTTCAATAACTTCCCCGGCTGGAACGCTAATTAACTCCACGCCAAATGCTTCTGTCAGGTCAAAATCGATTGAATACTCTTTCATTTCACCAGCGCGACGAGGTAGCTCGTGGGTGTTTACACGAAAAGGTGAATGCTCGCGCGTCATGCTTTTACTACTTTACTTATCGTTAGCGAGTTGCGATAAAACATCTTTATCGCCAGCGCCAGCAAGTCTTTCGCGACCGCGAGCCACGGCATCAGATGTTTTGTTAAGAATAACTTCAAGGGTTGCAAGTCGAGAGTCAATATATTTCTCTACTTCTTCCCGCTCGGCATCTGCATCTATATGTGCATCATCTAAAATATGTTGAGCTTCTTCACGAGCGGCTGAAACTATGGCTGTCTGCTCAATCATTCGTGAAACCTCTTCGCGAGCACTTGCGATCAGTGCTTCAGAACTCAAGCGACCTTCTTCAATCAGTGCATCTCGTGAAGCCATAATTTTACGTGCTGCTTCTAAATCATTTGGAAGTGCTGCTCGCGCTCCATCTAGAATTTCTAAAATTTCACCACGATGAAGAACGCAAGAAGCCGACAATGGAACTCCGCGTGCTTCTTCAACCATTGAAATGGCAGTCGTTAATTTCTCAATCGAATCCATGGATCACTTCCCTGCTACTCGACGTTTAAGTGCTTCGTTAATGCTCGATGGAACCATAGAGGAAACATCTCCACCGTAATGGGCTAATTCTTTCACAAGAGAGGATGATAAAAAGGAGTGAGTTGGTGAAGTCGCCATAAACATTGTCTCAACCCCAGAACCTTGAAGATTTACCTGAGCCATCTGTAATTCGTAATCAAAGTCTGAGACCGCGCGTAAGCCTTTGACAATGGATTGCACCTCATTTGATTTGCAGTAATCAACTAGTAATCCACTCCAGGAATCAATTCTCACATTCGAGTATTTCTTCGTAACTTCAGTAATCATTGAGATTCGTTCTGCGACAGTAAACAAACTTGATTTAGTTCGGTTTTCAAGGACTGCAACAATTACCTCATCAAAATGGCGACTAGCGCGTTCAATAATGTCTAAGTGACCATAGGTAATTGGGTCAAAAGATCCCGGACACACTGCACGTCTCATGGGTCAAACGCTAGCAACGATTTCTTTGCTTATCCATTCTTGGCGTAATTGGCGTAATAAATACTGGCTTGTCCGTAGACCTTTGTCCGAGAAGGCTCATATCCCACCGGCCACACAGGTTGTGGTGACTTTGATGCCCGCTCAACTGCGATGACTGCTCCATCTTTATAGAAATTATTTTCTAGAAGTTTTTCTAAAACCTGAACTAATTCGGAATCTGCAAAATCATAAGGCGGATCTATGTATACAAAGTGATATTGATTTTGAGCAGGTGTATCAACAAATTTTTGCGCTGAAATGTGAAATAGATGGAACGCACCAACTGGTTGCGCCTTTTGCACTAAAGCATTATTTGTAGAAATAGTCTTTGCCGCTGCATCATCTTTTTCTACGCAATGGACCAAAGATGCCCCACGAGAAAGAGCTTCAAGCCCCATCGCACCAGAGCCTGAAAATAAATCTAAAATTTGTAATCCTAAAAAGTCGCCAAACTCTGATGTCAGTGTTGAAAAAATTGCTTCTCGCGCACGATCAGATGTTGGTCGAGTTGCGCCAGCCACACTTGATAAGGATCGCCCCTTTGCAACGCCTGCAATTATTCTCATAGCCATCAACCCTTATCTATAAAATCTGTCGCAGAATCTGTTTCAAGTAACTTTAATTCATCATTGAGAGATTTATATCCAGCAAGCTCTTGATCCTCTTGAATGAGTTTTTCCGCACTTTCTCGAGCACTTTCAATAAGTGCTTCATCACGTAAAACTCTTAACAGGCGCAGATGAGAACGAGTGCCGGACTGATTAGCACCTAGTACATCTCCTTCTCTGCGCTGTTCAAGATCAATTTTGGATAACTCAAAGCCATCTAACGTGGCAGCCACAGCATCTAAACGAACTCTGGCCGGTGTATCTGGCATTGCGTTAGTAACTAATAAGCACAAGCCAGGAGAGCTTCCACGACCAATACGGCCACGTAGTTGATGTAATTGTGAAACACCAAATCTATCTGCATCCATGATGACCATCACTGTGGCATTTGCAACGTCTACGCCTACTTCAATGACGGTAGTTGAAATCAGCACATCTATTTCACCGGATGAAAAAGCAGACATCGTTGACTCTTTCACCTCCGTTGAGAGACGACCATGTAAAGGGGCTACGCGCAAACCTGAAAAAGGCCCGCTATGAAGCATTGGACCTAACTCTTCAACGCTAGCAATACTCTGTGTTTCGGTGCCAAATAGAAAATCCATATCGGCATCTTCATTATTTGTAGCACTAATGCGAGGCGCCACAACGTAAGCCTGGTGACCTTTGGCTACCTCTTCTGCAATTCTCTGCCATGCACGTTCTAGGTGCGTGGGTTTTTCAACAGCTGCAATGACATGAGTTGTGATTGGCTGGCGACCTAAAGGCAATTCTCGAAGTGTTGAAACATCTAAATCTCCAAAGACCGTCATCGCAACTGTTCGCGGAATTGGTGTTGCAGTCATGACCAATAAGTGTGCTGGTGTGTGTGCTTTGTTCTTAAGAGCATCTCGCTGCTCAACACCGAATCTATGTTGCTCATCGACAACGATTAATCCAAGATCATTAAAAACTATTGATTCTCCAAGTAATGCGTGTGTTCCAATCACAATTCCGGCTGAACCACTTGCTGCCAATGCAAGTGCTTCTTTTCTTGCTGCAGTGCTCTGAGAACCCGTTATTAAAGTTACTTGCGTTGCCTTTTCACTTCCACCCAACATTCCACCATGGGCTAAATCCCCCAAGAGTTTTGTGATTGTGCGCAAATGCTGGGCCGCTAACACTTCTGTTGGTGCCAACAAGGCAGCTTGTCCACCATTATCAATAACGGTGAGCATCGCGCGCAAAGCAACAACAGTTTTACCAGATCCAACTTCGCCTTGTAATAATCGATGCATTGGATGTGATTGACTTAAATCAGATTCAATTTCTGCGGCAACTTCTTTCTGTCCACCAGTTAATTCAAATGGCAAAGACTTATCAAAGGCTTGCAGCAATCCACCTGCGATAGCCGGTCTTGCGATTGCATCTAAGGACTTCAGCGCTGCTTTTCGCTTAGCAAGTATTAATTGAAGTAAGAATGCTTCATCAAATGTTAACCGCTCACGAGCCATTTCGGCGTGATCTAAGTCTGCTGGTTTGTGTAGTTGTACTAACGCTTGGTGCAAAGTTGGATATTTATGTTTTTCACGAATTTTATCTGGCAAAAAATCTGGAACTTCATCTAAACCTTGGATTGCTAGATCTATACATTGAGCAATTTTCCAGGAGGGCATTTTTCCTGCTGCTGGATATACCGCTAAGAACTTTCCAGCAAATTCATCGACAGCGCTATCGACATCATTTCCATCTGGAATCAATTCGTAATCAGGATGGGCCAATTGGCGCTTGCCTTTAAAGACTCCCACTTTGCCCGCAAATAATCCTTGGCGGCCCACTCGTAAATCTTTTTCTCTCCATGCTTGATTAAAGAAGGTCAGTGAAAGCTTTGCTTTGCCATCTGTAACAACTACTTCAAAAATACTTCCCTTTCGGCCATGTAGTGGTCGATTCGTGGCACTAAATACTTCGGCAAGAATTGTTACTTCATCGCCTTCTTGCAAGGTTGAAATATCTGTTAGTTCTCCGCGAACTGCATATCGTCTGGGATAGTGGCGTAATAAATCGCCCACAGATTTGATTCCAAAAGTACTCTCAAGAACTTTCGACGTGCGATCGCCCAGAACACTGCTGACTTTGCTCTCTAGGGATGCCATGGCGTCATTGTCCACTGTTTATTGCTCTGGTGCATGTATTGCCCTGTGGAGAGTTATCGAGAAAGTTCTATCGTTCTATCTATTGCCTGCCACCCAGAGTGGGTAATAACAATGAGAGATTTATCTGATGTGTAATCCAGTACACGTTTTTCAATACGCGTTGCTAATTCTAAGTCCAGATGCTCAGTTGGTTCATCAAGAATGACTATTGGTGAATTAGACAAAAGCGCACGAGCCAAACTTAAGCGCTTTGCCTCACCGCCTGAAATATGTCGACCAAATTCTCCTATTACAGTGTTTATTCCATGATCACTTTCAGCAAGTAATGATTCCAGCTCGACAATTGCTATTACCTTTAAGATCTCATCTTCAGATGCTTCTTGATTCGCAATTATCAAGTTCTCTCTAATCGATGTATTAAAAATATGACTCTTTTGAAGATCGGCAACAACGACGTTATGTAATTCGGCTACATCCTTTAATTCAACCTCATCTAAAGTGATTGAACCTGAATACTCCAAGGCGCCTACTAAACCCATTGCAAAGGTTGACTTGCCACTGCCGCTTCGACCACTTATTCGAATTTTTTGTCCGTATGGCAACGTGAATGAAATTGGTGTCATGAATTGTTGACCCCACGAAACACGCACATTATTTACGGAAAGCTCTGGAGTTCTACTCACAGTTTTTGCCGGTTCGAATGAAATCGCATCTGGTTTTTTCAGAGTTTCATTAATAGAACTCTGAGCACGAAGCATTTTCCCGGCAGTAAATAAGTTTGGGTACCAAATAGTAATTGCTTCGAAAATTACAAGTGGAAGAAATATCAACATCGTTATAGAAACGTTCGGCGCATCATCTTCAACTTTAAGCTGATAAGCCAGCGTGGATAGGAAATATAGAACCGATGCCACTGTAATAGTTGCGCCAAGTTGAAGATTTTTGATGCGAGCGTTGAGAAGCGTTTCTTCCTTGAATATCTTGATTTCGGCGTCCTTAGTCCGACGGAAAAGGTGATCCGAATATCCGTACACACGTGCTTCGGCAATTCCGTAGGAGAGTTCGCTTATTGCATCTGCATATCCTGATTCACTCGTTTCGATTCTTTTAGCTGAAGACTCACATGCAAGACGAGAAAAGTATGGAATTGCAATGAGAAAAATTACCGCTGCAGGAATAGTGATAAACAAGCTTCGAACATTGATCCACCAGCCAAGCAAAACCCCGGTTGTTAGTGCTAACCATGCGCTGAAGTATGGAAGGATGATACGTAATTTGTATTCTTGAGCCCTTTCCACATCATCTACTAAACCTTTAACCATGGCGCCCGAGTTGAGATCTCGCGCGAGTGCTATCGGCTGTTGAATTATTTTCTTGAAAAGATTTACTCTCAAATTGGTCAGTGATGCAAAAACTGCTTCATGACTGATGACACGTTCAAAATATCGCGCAACAGAACGTGAAATACCGAAGAAACGGACCATCACTATCGCAACGGTCAGTGTTAGTACCGGAGGATGCTCGGAGGCCATGGTGATTAGCCACCCGCTAGAAATCATCAAACCTGTGCCACCCACATACGCAGCCGCTCCTAATACAACTGCAGCTGGCATTGTCATTCTGGTCATAAATTTTTTCATCAATCGACCCTCGTCATCCGAAGGGTTATGTCTTCGCTTTTAACCTGAGAAAGGTCATGGGTTATGAGTATCGACAGTGCTCCTTCGGCGCTTCGTTTTCTAAGAGCAAGCATGACCAGATTCGCACTCTCTGCATCCAAGTCAGCAGTTGGTTCGTCGGAAATAATAAAAGATGGATTTTTAAAGAGAGCACGGGCAATAGCAATCTTTCGTATTTGTCCACCTGAGATTTGATTTGAATTTTCACCAGCACCACCAATGGATGTATTTAAACCATCTTGTAAATCTGCCATGTGCAAACCAACTTCACGAAGAGCTGAGATGATTTCACCATCGCTTGCATCATGGCTAAGAAGCAAAAATTGTTCCCGAATATTACCTGGGGCAAGGTGTGGAATTTGCGGAACGTAACCAATGGAAGATTTATGAGTAGATTCAAGTAACAAATTGATGACATGAACTGCGAATGTACTTTTTCCAGTTCCTGACTCTCCGATAATAAAGAGAACATCACCCAAGTCAAGGCGTGAAGTAGGTAATCGTGCCTGAACGTGCTTTGAAATTACAAAATTTAAATCTTTCCAAGCGATGAAATTACTCCCAATTTCGATCGAGCTTGCTTGAGCAATCTCACTGACCTTGCTTATTGTCGAAATTTCTTTTATCGCCGCCGCTCCGTCAGCAGATGCATGAAACAAGGCAGCCGCGTTCCTAAGGGGGAAATATATTTCTGGGGCCAAAATTAAAACCGTGAGAGCGCTCTTAAAAGCTATTGTGTCATCAACTAAACGTAAGCCAACGGATACTGCGATGAGCGCAACTGAAATTGTCGCGCAAAGTTCAAGAGCGAACGCCGATAGAAACGAAATGCGAAGAACTTTCATCGTTTCATCTGTGTAGTCATCGCCGATTTTCTTGATTCGCTGAGACTGCCCCTGAGCGCGACCAAAGATTCGTAAGGTAACAAAACCCCGCAAGGAATCTTCGAAATAATTCGAAAGTGTTCCAAGAGATTGCCACTTCTTGTCTACTGAATCTGCTGTATATCTGCCAATTAATGCACCAAAAAAAGGAATCAGTGGAAGAGTGATTACAGCGATAACTGCAGAAATCGGATCGAGTATTCCAACGGTAACGATGACGAGGATTGGAAGAATCATGGAAAAGAACGTCTGAGGAATAAATCGTCCCAGATAAATATCCAAAGAATTCAATCCTTTAATGAGCAAGGTACTGAGTTTGGTAGGTGATGAATCTGCAAAAGTTGAAATGTCTGTAGTTATCTCTGTTCGCATCTCACTTTTTATAGAACTTGCTTTCACGCTGCACCAATATTCGAAGCGAGATTGGAAGACGCTTCGAAAAATCCACAAGCATGCGAGAATAAAAATCTTTTTAGGGATGCCTGGTTGATCGCTGATAACTCCGACAATGATCGTTGCAAGTAATACCGCATTAGCAATCACGATTGCTGCCCATACGAAAGCCGCGATAAAACTCACGAACACAAGTTTGCGGCTACTGCTCCGTGAAAGCAGTAGCCGCAAATCTAGTGATTTCACAGATGCAATGTATGACTTACTTCATCCAGAATGCCTCGTTCTGGATTTAGAATTTGTGATGCACTAACGCGCTTGCGGAAGACCCAATAAGTCCATCCTTGGTACAAGAGCACAAGTGGAGTCATGACCACTGCAACATAGGTCATGACCTTTAGCGTGTAATCAGTACTTGATGCGTTCGTTATCGTCAGATCAAATTGCGAGCCGAGTGAACTTGGCATTACACGTGGATACAGAGCAAAGAACAGCGTTGATACAAAAGTTGCGATGGTTCCAGCTGAGAATATAAATGCCCAGCCTTCGCGACCTTTGAAATTCATTGCAAGTCCTGCGACCCATAAAAGCGCAACTGCCACTGAAAGAGTCAAAACGATTAAGTTTATTTCTGCAAGCATGAGATTTGTCCAGACCAAGAACGCCACGGCCGCAACAGCGGCAACTAATCCGGCTTTCAGGGCAATTGAATTTGCTCGTTCACGAATTGTTCCTGCAGTTTTAAGGGCAAGGAACACAGCTCCATGTGTATAGAAAACCGAGAGCGTTACGACGCCACCGAGAAGTGCATATGGATTAAGTAAATTGAAGAAACCACCAACGTACTCAATTGATCCAGATGATACTTTTTCAAGGGGAACTCCACGCACGATGTTTGCAAATGCAACTCCCCAAAGAAGTGCAGGAAGTGCACTGCTGATGACGATTGCAACATCCCAGCGTTGGCGCCATTGAGCCTTGCCGTACTTGCTGCGGTATTCAAATGCGACACCGCGAACGATAAGTGCAACAAGGATCAGAAAGAGTGGCAGATAGAAGCCACTAAAAAGTGTTGCATACCATTCTGGGAATGCGGCAAAAGTGGCACCACCTGCAACGAGTAACCACACTTCATTGCCATCCCACACTGGTCCCAGTGTTGTAAGAACTGCGCGACGATCTGCCTCATTCTTCGAGACGGTAGGAAGAAGCATTCCGACTCCAAAATCGAATCCTTCTAGTACGAAGTATCCGATCCAAAGAACGGCGATTAATAGAAACCATACGGTTTGAAATGTCATTTTCTTATCTCCCCTCTTAGTAAGAAGCTATGAGCTGTTTGGAATCAGAACCACCGAGTTGTGGGTCTGCATAATCGACTTCATCAAGTGGTCCTAGGTGAATCACTCTGCGAATGAGTCCAAATTCAATAACCGCCAACGCTCCATAAAGGATTGTGAAGACAATCATCGTAAATAAAACTGCGCCAGCAGAAACTACTTGGCTAACTCCATCTGATGTTCTTATCAATCCAAAAACCGCCCACGGTTGTCGAGCAGTTTCGGTAAATATCCAACCAAATGAGTTAGCGAGAAGTGGCAAGAAAGGTAATGAAATCATTGCTGGTTTAAACCATCTGCCTGAAGGCAATCCGCCCTTACGCATTTGCCACAACGCTATAAGTGCAAAGAGAAGGCCTATCGCGCCAAAGCCAATCATCAATCTAAATGACCAATACGCCAATGGAATATTTGGTGTGTAATTCCCAGGGCCATATTGAATTTCATACTTTGCTTGTAGATCATTGACGCCTTCAACGACGCCATTGAAATCTCCTGTTGACATGAATGAAAGCAGCGAAGGTAAACCTATTTGAAATACAGATCGTGAACCGTCAAGGCTTCCAACGGTAAGGAGAGAAAACGGAGCAGAGTCAGTTGTGCTGTAGAGAGCTTCTGCTGCTGCCATTTTCATAGGTTGTTGTTCAGTCATAATTCGGGCATTGATGTCACCAGTTACGCCCACACCAACAAATGAAATGATTGTGACAATCAAGCCCAATTTAAGAGTCACGCGCGACATCTCAATATCTTTTCTGCGCACAATCAATAGGGCTGAAATTCCAGCCATAAATGCTGCTGAAGTAAAAGCAGCAAATGCGATTGTGTGGGTAAATGTTGCTAGCGCTGTGTTTTGGGTAAGAACTTTTACGATATCGGTTAGTTCTGCGCGACCCTTGGCTTCGTTTAAGATATACCCGACTGGGTGTTGCATCCAAGCGTTGGCGGCCAAAATAAAGTATGCCGACAGTAATGTTCCAAAGGATGCTAGCCAGATAGAAGCTAAGTGAAGTTTCTTTGGCAATCTATCCCAACCAAAAATCCATAATCCCAGGAATGTGCTCTCTAGGAAGAATGCGAGCAAACCTTCCATCGCAAGTGGGGCTCCGAAAATGTCGCCGACGAATCGTGAGTAGGAAGACCAGTTCATGCCAAATTGGAATTCCTGCACAATTCCCGTTACCACTCCGATTGCAAAGTTAATTAAGAATAATTTTCCAAAAAATTTAGTTGCCCGCAGGTACTTGAGATTTCCATTTCTGTACCAAGCGGTTTGAAGGCCTGCCACCAAAAATCCGAGTCCTATTGTTATCGGAACAAAGATAAAGTGGTAAATAGTTGTGATGGCGAATTGCCATCGGGCGAGATCTAATGAATTCATTTGATCGCGTTCTCCGTTTCTGAGTTGCTCTACTAACTCATTTCTAATTCTGCGCGCATGCTCATCACCGCATATCGAAAAATCGTGTGGCAGCCCTCACGCTCATTGATTTACGCTCAAACATCCAAGGGCTAGCACTACTTCTTGCGTGGATTGGCGTCTAGGTATGGGCGCACGCTAATCTTGCGCTCTGTAAATCGGTAAGAAAATCGGTACGAAGGAGTTCGGCAATGGCTGCAACATGTGACGTCTGTAAAAAGGGTCCAAGCTTTGGCAATAATGTTTCTCACTCACAAGTGAAGACTCGTCGTCGCTGGAATCCAAATATTCAACGAGTTCGTACTCTTGTTGGTGGAACACCTAAGCGTCAAAACGTGTGTACTTCATGCCTCAAGGCTGGAAAAGTTACTCGCTAATATTTTTAATTGAAATGGCGCCAGGATTCTGGCGCTTTTTTCATTTCCAAAACTTTTACACCGCTTCCTTCAATTACTCTTCCGATGCATATTCCCGGAAGATTTACCCCCGTTGCCAAGAGAACATGATCTTCTCCGCCGCCTAAAACGAAATCCCAGATGTCACACCCGATTGTTTGCGCAATGGCTACAAGGTCTGCAAATTCATCGCAGCTCTCAATTTTTTTGGTATCAATTTCAAATGCAACCGATGATGCTTTGCTGATCTGTTCTGCCTGCACGAGCAATGAATCACTGACATCGCAGAGTGAGTGAGCACTTTTGAAACTTCGCATCACAGCGGGGTCGAGTTCCGGAGATTTAAATTGAGATAGGGCTCGCGCAATGGCAGGTGAATGTGGAAGATTTTTTGTAAGTATTTCAAAACCTGCGCGAGAGAAACCAGGGAGCGCCGAAACATAAATTAAATCTCCCGCTCGGGCCCCACTTCGAGTGATGTGTAAACGAGAAGATCCCACCGCTGTCATCGAAATCATGATCTGCTCGGCTCGGGATAAATCCCCACCAACAACTACTGAATCAGATTTGGCTGCGGTATCTGCAATACCTTGTGCTAGTTCCTTAATCCAGGAAAGTTCTTCCGTGCCAGTTAACGTTAATGCCACAACGAGATATCGGGGATCTGCTCCCATTGCATATACATCTGCCAAATTGGCAACGGTAATTTTTGAACCTATTTCGTATGCACTCGACCATTGGCGTTTGAAGTGAACGCCCTCAATAGCCATATCCGTTGTAATAACTGAATGCTGATCGGTTTGGACAACGGCTGCATCATCGCCGATTCCCACTATTACTTGTGGGTTACTTTTATTTGAACGCGAAAAGATTGAGGAGATCTCCAAAATAACCTGCTCCTCATTGAAATTCATGGCTAAAGAATACTCATTGCAGCATCAGGTTCAGATGGGATAAGTTGTCCCCTTAAGAGCAAAAGGAGTCACACATGTCAGTTCAGGCATACATTTTGATTCAAACTGAAGTTGGAAAAGCCTCCAGTATTGCAGCTGCCGTCTTGGCAATTCCTGGTGTGACTTTGGCCGAAGGTGTTACAGGTCCATACGATGTAATTATGCGAGCCGAAGCGCCAAGCATGGAAGATTTTGGTCGAGTTATTTTGTCTAAAGTTCAAACAGTTCCTGGCATTACACGAACATTGACGTGCCCGGTTACATACTAATTTTCTAAGACACCATTTGATCTAGCAAGTGCTGTTTTTATAAGCTCTTCAATAATACTTTCGTAGTTCTTTCCGGTTGCCGCCCACATCTTTGGAAATACTGATGTTTGCGTAAAGCCAGGCATCGTATTGAGTTCGTTGATAAATACTTCCCCAGCAGTTGAATAAAAGAAATCTACGCGTGCTAAACCTGAACACCCCAAGGCTTTAAATGCTTGAATCGCTTTGGCTCTAATCTCTTCGGCAACATCACTTGGAATAAGCGCCGGTAACTCAATTTTTGTAGCTCCATCTAAATATTTTGCTTCAAAATCATAGAACTCAAACTTTGGATCTATTGAAATAGAGCCCACTATTGAGGCTTCCGGTGATCCATTAATTTCAAGAACGGCGCATTCGACTTCAACGCCATGTATTGCCTTTTCAACCAAGGCCTTGGAATCAAATGTGTGAGCTAGTTCAATGGCAGAGGCAAAATCTTGTGCTGATTTAACTTTTGTTGTTCCGCGGCTTGAACCGCCCCGAGCCGGTTTTACAAAGAGTGGGAATTGCAATGCTGCTGCGCTCTTTTCAAATTGAGCACGCATTGATTTCCACTCACTTTTTTTAACAACAAAACCTGGAACAACACTCATGCCGTGAGAGGCAAAAATTGGTTTAGCAAATGATTTATCCATAGCAACGGCGCTTGCAAGGACCCCGCTTCCGACATAGGCAATATTTGCCATTTCGCAAAATCCCTGGATAGTTCCATCTTCTCCATAGGGACCATGTAAGAGTGGAAAAATAACATCAACATTTAATGCCCTTTTATTCACACTGAGTCCATGTATGTCAGCAACAACTTCGGGGGCATCTGCTGGAACTTCAGGTAATACTCCCCCACGAATTTCTAATGCGAAATCATCTGGAACATGAACCCACTTACCACTTCGAGTTATTCCGATAAGTACGGGTTCATATTTACTTCTATCAAGGGCTGCTAAAACTCCACCAGCGGAAACACAGGAAATCTCATGTTCGCTAGAGCGACCACCGAAAATGATTGCGATTACTTTTTTCATCTGCGCTTTTTCTTAAAGTTGCCCGTGCGCGGCAAATCCGATGTGTGAGGATCAAATATATGTGCGGGTCTTTTTTCACCGCGGATATCTTCTAGCATCGTGGTTAATTCTCCCATGATGTGCGCTGTTGCTTGGGCAAGAGCTACTGGATCATCTTGCTTTCCATACCAAGGTGACATGTCTATCGGCGCTCCTGCGCGAAGAATTATTTTTGATCGTCGCCAGATGCGCGGAATTTTGTTATACGGAGGCAAGACATCTGCGTTGCCCCAGGCTGCAACTGGAATAATTGGTAATTGGGTGATGATGGCAAGTCGAGCGGCTCCCGTTTTTGCAACCATTGGCCAGAGATTTTCATCTCTAGTTAATGTGCCTTCAGGATAAATTCCAATCAGATGTCCGGCCCGAAGGGCTGCAACAGCATGATCAAGTGCTTTGCCTGCATGAGTTGATTCTCTATCAACTGGAATTTGACCTGCGGCAAGTAAAATTCGACCAATTACTGGAACTTTAAAAACTGAACGTTTACCAATAAATCGCGGAGCACGTCCATTTTTAAATAAAAATTGCGCAAAGAAAAGTACATCTGCATATGAAAGGTGATTACTAATCACTATTGCAGGACCTGACTGGGGGATGTTTTCGCTACCTTGCCATGTTCGTTTTGTTATTGCGTTTAATACTGGGATAAGGATTGCGGCGCAGATACTAAAAGTTGGGTTCGTTCCCAAAGGTTTACCTGTAGGCGGGGCGTAAACAATCTGCGCGCTTTGCATAGGCGCTAATCTAATAGCAAAAGCGCGGACCCACCGTGATGGTGAGCCCGCGCTTTTGATTTAAAGCTAATTAACGACGCTTCTTAGCCTTCTTAGCGGTCTTCTTTACGACGCGCTTTGCTGTCTTCTTAGCCTTCTTCTTTGGAGCTGCTTTCTTTGCTGTCTTCTTAGCAGCCTTCTTTGGTGCAGCTTTGGCTACAGCCTTTGGCTCGATCTTTGGAGCTGGTCCAAGTTTACGATCGCCAGCAATAACTTCCTTAAGTCCCTTTGCAGGTAGGAAGCGTGCCTTCTTTGAAGCCTTGATCTTAATTGTTTCGCCAGTAAATGGGTTACGTCCCATACGGGCCTTGCGATCTACTTTCTTGAACTTACCGAAATCATTGATCATGACATCTTCGCCACGTGACATTGCACGAACGATTGTGTCAAAAACAACGTCTACAGCGTGTGCTGCATCTTTCTTGCTGTCGTTGAAGTGTGGGGCCAACGCGGCAATGAATTGTGCCTTATTCATCAAAATCCCCTTAGTTTTACGCTTAAAAGTTAAGCAATTGCTTAACGCGTGTAAAACTTAACTCTCGCGAAGGGGTGAGTCCAATATGCCATGAGGCGTGTCGCAGTTTTTTTATTTTAGATAAATTGCTAAAAAATGCAGTTTTTATGCGTAGAAATCTCTAAAGTTTTAGTTGAGAGTTTTTAAAAACGTACTCACCCGTATTAAAAAATGAGCGCAAAAGCCCACTTTTTATTGCTTTATTTGAGTACTGGAAGTGTTTTCGGTTTGTAATCTGCCCGAGTTTTTTCAAATTCATCGATGGAATCAGTTTGTTTCAGGGTTAAACCGATGTCATCTAGACCCTCCATCAAACGCCAACGGGTGTAATCATCGATTGCAAACTCTAAAACCTTTGAATTATAAGAAACCGTGCGGGTTTCTAAGTCAACTGTGATCGCGGTATCTGGCGCGCTTTCAATGGCGCTCCAAAGCGCTTCTACATCTTCCTGGGAAACGATGATGGTGAGCAATCCACCTTTAAGAGAGTTACCACGGAAAATATCTGCAAACCGAGAGGAGATAACTACCTTAAACCCATAATTTTGCAGCGCCCAGACAGCGTGTTCGCGTGAAGAACCAGTGCCAAAATCAGCGCCAGCAACTAGAACTGTGCCCTTCTTAAACGCTTCCTGGTTTAACACAAAGTCAGGATCGCTGCGCCATGCGGCAAAGAGCCCATCTTCAAAGCCGCTTCGAGTAACGCGCTTGAGATAGACGGCTGGAATGATCTGGTCTGTATCCACATTGCTTCGGCGAAGTGGAACGCCAGTACCTGTGTGCTTAATGAATTTTTCCATTGTCTCTATCTCCTACAAATCCGCTGGCGATGAGAGAGTTCCGCGCAGAGCAGTCGCTGCAGCAACTAACGGGCTTACCAAGTGCGTGCGTCCACCTTTGCCTTGGCGACCTTCGAAATTTCTATTAGAGGTTGAAGCGCTTCGTTCCCCCACTGCTAGTTGATCAGGGTTCATGCCTAAGCACATTGAACAACCTGCATTTCGCCATTCAGCTCCGGCATCGATAAATACCTTGTCCAAACCTTCAGATTCAGCTTGTAAACGAACTCGAGCCGATCCTGGAACAACGAGCATTCGAAGGGATGATGAAATCTTTTTTCCTTTAAGAATGTCGGCCGCAGAGCGAAGATCTTCAATTCGTCCATTGGTGCAAGATCCTAAGAAGACAGTATCTATCGCTATTTTCTTAAGCGGTGTGCCAGCAGTAAGACCCATATATGTCAGCGCTCGCTCGGCTGCTCCGCGCTCTTCGGCATCGGCAATATCTGCTGGATTTGGAACAGATGAGTTCAGCGGTAAACCTTGTCCTGGGTTAGTGCCCCACGTAACAAATGGTTCTAATTCATTTGCATCAAGATTTATTTCAACGTCAAATTTCGCATCTGCATCGCTTTGCAGAGTGCTCCAATACTTAACTGCGGCATCAAAATCTTTTGGAGCATGTGCCTTGCTCTTTATATATTCGTATGTCTTTTCATCCGGTGCAATCAAACCTGCACGAGCTCCTGCTTCAATAGACATATTGCACACTGTCATGCGAGCTTCCATCGAAAGTGCGCGAATTGCAGAGCCGCGATACTCCAGAACATATCCTTGGCCGCCACCTGTACCAATTTTTGCAATAATCGCCAAAATAATATCTTTGGAAGTAACGCCAGGTTTGAGAGTTCCTTCAACATTGATAGCCATTGTTTTAGGACGGATCAATGGAAGAGTCTGAGTTGCTAATACGTGTTCTACTTCGCTTGTGCCAATTCCGAAAGCAAGGGCACCAAAAGCGCCGTGAGTGGAAGTGTGCGAATCACCACAAACAATTGTCATGCCCGGTTGAGTCAGTCCTAATTGTGGGCCAACAACGTGGACGATGCCTTGTTCGGCATCTCCTAATGAGTGAATACGAACGCCAAATTCTTTGCAATTTGCGCGCAGGGTATCGACTTGTAATTTTGAGACTGGATCAGCAATTGGCTTGTCGATATTAAGCGTAGGAACATTGTGATCTTCTGTGGCAATAGTTAAATCAGCTCTGCGCACACTGCGCTTATTTAAACGCAATCCATCGAATGCTTGAGGACTGGTTACTTCATGGATTAAATGAAGATCGATATACAAAAGATCTGGTTCGCCATCGGCGCGACGAACAATATGTTCATCCCAAATCTTCTGCGCTAACGTCTTAGACATCCATCACTCCTTGTAGACATCTCATTTATTGAGATGCTAATATCGTATCGTGGATAGAGATAATAGCGGAGTCGGCGTATTAGATAAAGCCGTGGCTATTTTAGGCACGCTTGAGTCAGGTCCGCACTCTTTAGCCGAACTTGTCTCAGCAACAGGTATTGCACGGCCAACAGCGCATCGTTTAGCCGTGGCCCTTGAACACCACAGATTAGTTTCTCGCGATTTAACAGGAAGATTTGTTTTAGGTAAACGCTCTGCTGAATTAGCAAGTGCTGCCGGAGAAGATCGATTAATCGCAGTTGCAGCACCTGCTTTGGCCGCACTGCGCGATGCAACTGGTGAGAGCGCTCAGCTATATCGACGTCAGGGAGATGTGCGAATCTGTGTTGCAGTAGCAGAACGTTTATCAGGTCTGCGAGATAGCGTTCCAGTTGGTTCATCACTGACTATGCAAGCAGGATCGGCTGCGCAAATTTTATTGGCGTGGGAAGACTCAGAAAAAATCCACCGCGGACTTACTAATGCTCGTTTCACCGCGGCGCAATTAGCCGCAGATCGTCGTCGTGGATGGGCACAATCTGTTGGAGAGCGCGAAGCAGGTGTCACATCTGTTTCTGCGCCAGTGCGTGGACCTAATGGAAAAGTTATTGCAGCTGTCAGTATTAGTGGGCCGATTGAGCGCCTAGGGCGTCAACCAGGGCGTGTTCACGCAGCAGCTGTGGTTGCAACAGCGGCTCGTTTAACTGAGCACCTTGCAAAAAAGAATTAGCAAAAAAGAGTTAATTAAGTAGATCTAACTCTCGCATTACGCGAGAAATTGTTGAGTAACCAAATCCCTTGCGCGCCAGAAGAGATTCAATTCGCCTTATCTGCACATCTGGTTCTTGCCGCGACATTGTTGATAGTTTGCCCATACCGAGTTCAAAGGCCATTCGATATTCACTCTCATCAGTAATGCTTTCTAATGCTAGATCGATGCTCTCTTGATCAACTCCGCGCTGGCGCAGCTCACCGGCAATGATTCGCTTAGATAATTTCTTAGACCTTGTTCGAGAATCAGTCCATTGCTGAGCAAAATCTTGATCATTGAGCAAGCCTGATTCGGTTAATTTATAGATGGTTGCTTGAGCAACATCATCTTCTACACCGCGCTTTTTAAGGTGAGCGAGAAGCTCGCCCTTACTCTTAGCTCTAGTAACAAGTGCGTTGAGCGCAATTGTGTGAGCTACTGAGTAAGGGTCAGAGCCTTCGCCTCTTTCAACCTTTAGGAAATCAAGGCTAATTAGAAATCAACCTCTGCTGCTGCTTCATCGATTTCAGCAACTAGTGCTGGATCAACTTCTACAGGTGTTGCAAAGTGGGCACGGATCTTGGTTTCAATCTCATTAGCAAGATCTGGATTATCGATAAGGAATGCTCGGGAGTTTTCCTTACCTTGACCCAATTGATCTGCTTCGTATGTATACCAAGCACCAGATTTCTTAACGATTCCGATGTCAACACCAAGGTCGATAAGTGAGCCTTCGCGTGAGATACCAGTTCCGTAAATAATGTCGAACTCTGCTTGCTTAAATGGTGGAGCCATCTTGTTCTTAACAACTTTGACGCGAGTACGGTTTCCGACTGCGTCTTGACCATCTTTAAGTGTTTCGATGCGACGGATATCTAAGCGAACGGAAGCGTAAAACTTAAGTGCTTTACCGCCAGTTGTTGTCTCTGGGGAACCAAAGAAGACACCGATCTTGTCGCGAAGTTGGTTGATGAAAATAGCAGTGGTCTTAGATTGATGAAGAGCACCAGTAATTTTACGAAGTGCCTGTGACATCAAGCGAGCTTGAAGACCCATATGAGAATCTCCCATTTCACCCTCTATTTCAGCACGTGGAACGAGCGCTGCAACTGAGTCAACGACAACTAAATCAAGGGCTCCCGAACGAATGAGCATGTCCATGATTTCAAGTGCTTGCTCGCCAGTATCTGGTTGTGAAACTAGGAGTGCATCAATATCTACACCGAGTTTCTTTGCGTATTCAGAATCAAATGCGTGCTCTGCATCGATAAATGCGCAGATGCCGCCAGCTTTTTGAGCATTAGCGATTGCATGCAGTGTCAACGTTGTCTTACCTGAAGACTCTGGTCCGTAAATTTCTACGATGCGACCACGTGGAAGGCCGCCAATTCCAAGTGCGATGTCGAGTCCGATAGAACCAGTTGGAATTACTTCAACAATTTGATTCTGTCGCTCTGACATCTTCATAACCGAACCCTTACCAAACTGACGTTCAATCTGGGCAAGGGCTGTGTCTAGGGCTTTGGAACGATCTGATTGTGCTTTTTCTGTAGCTTTGTCATTACTTTTTTCAGTAGCCACTT
>Ga0208082_1000102_pt1 | contig 23409 bp, 28 predicted proteins | sample LakMenE09Jun09ns_FD_150683 | JGI IMG/M metagenome (GOLD analysis project Ga0208082, IMG submission 150683) | Freshwater microbial communities from Lake Mendota, WI - 09JUN2009 deep hole epilimnion ns (SPAdes) | ecosystem: Environmental > Aquatic > Freshwater > Lake > Epilimnion/Euphotic zone ... | reverse complement strand
TTGGTGTCGCGATTCTAAAGCATTGTACTTTTGCGCAATGTCTTTGACTAACTGATTAGAGTTAGATAATTGACCTGTGCTTTGCGTACGTAATGCATTGAACTGCAAGATAGACTTAACTTGCACAACAATAAACGTTAGCAGTGTACCTACAGTCACACCACCTGCAATCGACACTCCCCAATACTCTTCTAAAAATTGAATAACTTGTTCCATAAATTATTCCTCCTTTCTTATTTTGTTACGTTACCTGCAGGATTACCTGTAGATACACGATTACTTGTCTCAGTCCACTGTGAAGCGGTCCACTTACTTGGGTCAGATCCGTATAAACTGGTCATCTGACGTATTGTTTGTTGATATGGATCACCTGCATCTGAAGCAGCCATTGCTGAACCAATCTGACCACGTGCATTAGCTTGATTAAGAAAGTCTGCGTAAGCTTGATCTTGCGACGTGTTCATACCAATCTGTGCTTCAAGTCTACCTTGGTTTAACATCTGTGCGTTTTGATTTAATGTATTTACATTTGTCATTAACATCTGCATATCTTGATTTGCAATTTGTGATTCACTCATACCTGCTCGTAAACGTGCTAATCGTTCGCTGCGTACTTGATCTGTAATTTGTTTTACTGTACTTGCTTGCTGCATAGCCGCTTGTTGGAATCCAACATCTGCCATGGTTGCAGCTTGTTGTGCTTGGTTTGCATAAGATTCTTCTAATCGACCTAGCATTTCTGCTCCACCAGTACCGGGTTTTAATGAATACACATCTTGATAATACTGATTAAAGGCATCTACTTGACCTTCAGCGTTTGTTGGGGCTTCAATACCCCGTGTTATAAGTTCGCCTGTTTCTTTGTTATACGTATTACCTGCAACGTCGAATCCTAATTTAGTTGCATTCAAATTAATAATTTGATTCATCGCAGCTTTTACGTTTTTAAAACGTTCAGATCCTTCACGGTTACCACCAGCATCTATAAGCTGTTCAGCCAGCAACTCCGCGTCAGTAAGCGGTCTGCCTAAAGAAACTATTTTTGCTAATAATCTATCTCTTTCTTCTGCATCTAAATTCCAGTTAGCATCAGTTCCTGCAACAGTTGTATTATATTCAACACCATTTACAGTTCCTGTAGTACCACCAAACTGTTGTAAATTTAGTTTAAATTTTAACTTCATACGATTTCTCCTTTCTCTTCTATCTCTTTAATAACAGCAGCTAAACGTAATTGTTCATCAATTAACTTTTGTTTTTCATCTAAAAGAGCTTGTTTTAAAACACGTATTTCTTCTTCAAGCTTGTATAAGTAGTCTTCAATATTAGGACGAATAGGCTTCTGTCCTAATATCTGATAAACATTATACGGCAAATTAGAAACATATGTACGCACAATATGATTGTTGTCATCTAATAACTCTACTTTAACATTTATAATTTGTTGTTCTAGAGAAATATAAATGTACTCTTTATTACCTCTAAATAATTTTTCATTAAGATACAACACAGGATGCAAGTGCTGTGTGTTTGGTTCAAAAACATACTCAACATATGTACGTTCAACCAATTCAGGCACATACATTGTTTCAATAAGTACCTTTCCGTCTATTAATTTTAATATCATACTCTTCTCTCCTTATAGATAATACCAAAATGTTGAAGCTTATATAAACCTTTTGATACAAATTGAAGTTTTAATCTAAATACTTTACCCATACCAAGAATCGAAGTACGATGCGTAAGTAACTTACTGGATGTGTACTCAGAAAAATCTAATAACAAGTTATTATTTTCAAATGTATTATTAATTAAAGAGTACTTTAAAGCATCCGATGCTGTTTCTGATATTTGGTTTACTTGAACAAGTTGCGTTAAATCATTATAATTTGATTTAATAATAGGTATAAAATAACTAGCACCACCAATTTCTTGTACTTCTAGTACTGTATTATAAAAAGGTTTTGCAATAATTTCATCAATATTAGTTTCTAAATTAAATAACAAGTCACTTGCATTAAGATTTTTAAATACAACATGTAGATCACGAAACCGTTTAGTTAAATGATTATTAAGATTTAAGTTACCTGTATCAATTAAACAGTTAATAGCTTCTTTTTTAAAGTTATCTGTTATAGTTTGATCAACATAATTATCACGTGTGTTGTTTTCTACAAAAGGAAACGTAAAGTATATATTATTATTTAGTTCTGTTACATAAACTTCGCCACTTTCAATAAACCATTTATCATAGATACTTGAAATAGTAAGTGTATCTTCAGCGTAGTACCTATTATTTAAAACATCATAAACTAAAGTATACGTAATTAAACCTGGCACATAATAGAATATTTTAATATAGTTAATAGAAATTAACGCTTTAATTTTTATATCTGATTTTTGCACTCTTTCTTTTTTTCCATAGCTCACTAATCTTTCGTTCATGTAGACTTCATAATTTTTTAATATATCATTAGCTGCCTTATTCATGTATTGAATACTAAATCTAGTTTGATCATCAATTGTTGTGCTAGGTCTAATCATGAATAACTGTCCATCTTCGGAATAAAATAAAACCATTTGATTAAAAATTTGTATAACATCTGCGTAGTTTTTATTAACTAATAAATTATATAAGACAGCTTGTTTTACCCATGCAATACCTGTAACAACTTGTTCAAGTTGGTTTGTAGCAGGATTAATTGTAGTAGTAGTTGTTTCTAAACGATATACAGCATAAAGATTTTGAGTTGTAAAAACTAAAATAATTGTTTTATATTGAATAGCTTTAACTATTTCTTCATTAAACTCTAATTTATTTTTATCTTTAAACCAATAGAAACGTCCTACTTCTGATATATAAAGAACATTTTTATACCACGTTAATAAAATACTGCTTTCAAAAACAGCAATATTATTTGTAACTTGTATATCTTCAGGTTCTTTTGTAATTACTTTTTCAATATAAGTAACTGTTAAATTATCATAACCATATTGTTTAACAGGCATTGTTTGTATTAAAGCTGTAGCACCCCAAGCAACTTGTAATGTTTGTAACTCAGTATATGTTTTATTTGAAAGCTCAGATTCTTCGTAAGGCTTCATATAAAATATAACGCTTAGACCTTTATCAAAAAAACCAGCAGTATTTAAATCAGCGTTGTTATGAAGCTCTGTTAACAACCCGTTACTACCAGTAGGATTTTCCCAAATATAAAATTTTGCATCAGCATTGTTATAATAAATTTGATTTTTAATAAATAAAACTAAAGGAGGTGAACCACCACCGTTATTAATCCATTGATTGTTTGTACCTGCACCATCCTGTATAAATTTACTTCCATTACTCGTACCGTCTACGCCTATAACTTGTATAACTGTCCCTTGAATAGCGTATACAGTACTATCAGGAGTAGTCGATCGATAATAAGGAGGCTGACCTGTTGAACCAAAACTTTCTGAAGAAAACGTTATCGGAGTTTTACCTACATTTTTTAGTATATTTAAATTAGTTTCTAAACTATAAGTACCATTTAAAACATTATATTTATAAAAACCGTAATTATTATTAACAAAAAAACTATTATGTACGGTGTTATATAAATCAAATTGATTGATCAACGTTGTTACATATGGTAAAAATTGATTGTTTGCAACACCTTGATACAGACTCCATGTTCTTTTATCAAAGTATCGGAAGGTTGTAGTTGTTGTTGCCGGCAAAGAAATTGCATTGGTTTTAATTAAAAACCATTCTGTTTTATTTTTAAAAGTTTTAACAGTTTCATTTTCATTTAATGTTAAGGTAATTTGAATAGGTTCGTTTTTAAAATTAGTTGGACCAGAACTTCCATTACCTAGTTGACCTTCATCACCGTTTCCCCAAGTATAAATTTTACCCAAGTTTGTAATAAACATATTTGTAAAATTATAAACTGAACCTGATGCTGCATCACCAAATGCAGTATTAAACTCTGTAATAAATTCATCATTACTTAAACCATTAAAATTTAAAACAGCTGGTGTTTGATTTATGTCAGCACCAAATCTACTTCCAAAAATAATTACTTTGTTTGTGTTTGTTAACAAATAAGTTGAACGATAACCAGCAATAATTTTAACAATAGTTTCATCTATTTCTAGTAAATCTATTTCAATTAATGTTGGAGTTACTACATTAGACAAAGCAGAAGCTTCGCTTAACTGACCGTAAATATTACTACCTGTCCCAAACACTCTTCCAAAATTAGTTAAAAAAATACTATGAGTATAACCAGCACTAACACTAGTAATAATTTCTCCATCTTTTAATGAAGACCCAAAAGAAACTAAAGTTGGACTTGTTTTTAAAACATTATCACCGACACCAAGTCGTCCGTCTAGATTATATCCCCAAGAAAAAACACGCCCTTGATTTGTTAAAATAACATTATGTAAATTTGCCGAAGTTATTTGAACAATTTTTTCATTTGTATTTAAAGTAGACAGAACACCAAAATTTGTAATGCTTAAAGGTGCGGTGTTTCCAGTAGTTGTATTACCTCTACCAAGTTCACCATTACTGTTGGAACCCCAAGTATATAAAGTTCCTGCTGTAGTTAAAAGCATACCGTGATTTGATCCTGATGAAATTGCTTTTGGTGCAAATGCAACGCCACCTATGGTGCTTATTTCAACAGGTATGTTACTTTGAGTTGTTGTACCGTTACCTAATTGACCACTAGTATTTTTACCAAAACTAAATAGTCTATTAGATGTTATTAAATAACTATGACCGTCTCCTACAGCTGCTCCTAAAAAATTTGTAAAATTTGCACTACCACTTGTTAATAACGTAGGTTCATCTCGCGTTGTTGTATCATTTAAACCTAACTGACCTGTAGAGTTATAACCCCAAACAAACACGCGGTTGTTTGTAGTAATTACTATTTTATGATCAGCTTCAGTCCCGCTAGAAATATTTAAATCAATATAAGAATTTTCATATATGTTTGTTCCAACCTGTATACGTTGTTTATTTTTAACATCGGTATTAGATAGTGAACTTGCAACATAAAGTTGTTGATCTTTAAACAACGCATTACTTTCTAAAAATCTGACGTTAGGTGTTGCCGGGTCTGTAGTTTCGTTTACAATACTTCCAAAAAACCAACGGTAGCTAACGACCGATGTATTATCTCTATCAATAGTTGTATGTGTTTCATTTACAACAAAAGGTAACAATCTAAAAGTAATGCTAGATTTTTTAAACTCTAATTTTTTATCTTCTATTATTTTTAAAAGTTCTGCACCTGTTAAAAAATTTGCAGCGTAATCTTCGTTACTACTAGAATCTTTTTCAATTGTATATTTTGTTTGATACAAGTCTTTTAAAGTTTTAAATTCAGCATTAAAAGGATTTAATGGCGTAGTTGCTTGTAAGTCAACTACATAAAATAGTGTATTAGTAAATAAAGGTATAGAATTTTTTAAACTTATAATATCTTTAACACCATTTGTTATATTTGTCCAAGTAGTTTTAAGACTAGTGTATGTATTTGAAGTAGGATAATTTGGATAATCCTTTTTAAATTCACCTGACGCGTGCGAAGAAGTTGTACTAATGGTTGTGTTAGGTTCATTAGGTACAACAAAAATAATATATCGTGCATTACGATAATGATTCAAAGTAATATTATCATTGCCTAAAACAAACTGACCAGTACGAATTTGTTCTGTATCTGTAAATACTCTTGCAGGTTTTGTCGTGTTATTAATATACTTTAACCATGGACTAGAATAAATAGCGTCAACATTAGGACTATTAAAGTCTGTAATTGAAGTATTAACAACTTCAAATTTATACGCCCATTTATCAGTTGCACTGTTTTCATTATTTAAATCATAAAAAGCTGGGTTTAATTGAAAGTATGGTTTGATATTATAGTTAGTATTTCGATATATAAAGTTATTAACATAATTTAAAACATCATCATATACATAAATAAAGTTTCCTAAATTACTTATTTGCCCACTAGGTCTATTACCTTCTGTAAATAATGTTTGAAAACTATTAGGTATAATTGATTTACTAACAGAGACACTTCGTTCTGTAGGAATTAAAGTAGGGTGTGTGAAAGTATCAACAATATCTATATTTAAAGTATTAGCTGGGTACGTAATATCCCCAACAGAAAAACTATCTTTACGATAATACAATTGTAAAATAAATTTAAAGTTAGATGTGTTTGGAATTACTAACTCTGCTTTTAATAATGTTTTATGTACACCATTCTCATCATAAATATGCTCGACTTTACTGTCGCTAAGTATTTTAATATTTGCTTGAACATACGTTTGTACATCATCTAACTTTTCTTGATTTGTACCAGCTGCATTACTGTATAAAGTCTGTAAATAAGTTATTTCATTAATTAAAATTTCTAAAGTACTAAAAGGACGATCTTCTGTACTACGCCAATTAAAGTTTACTATTTTTGTAGTTACAGGTAGTAGTTTGTCTTTAATATGATAAGCACTAATATCTGCAATATAACCTTTATTATTTTCAAAGTCATAAATAACATATTCATTGATATTGTTGTCTTTAAAAATAATTGTTTGATTACTAAAAGATAAATAATTTATATTTAACTTGGTATATACATTAGGGTTACCGCCGTAGTTTTGTTGTGCAGTAGTGTTAATTATAACACCTTCCCATTCATTAACATCCCAAGTTGTTGTTGGATTTAAAACAGTAATTTTCCTACGTATAGAATAATTAGCAGTAGATCCTGATGGTACTAAAGACCACCCTGTTCCAGGATCAACTCCAATAACACCGAACGCATCTAAAAGATTATTGTTTTTAAACAAACCAATCGCATCATCACCATTAAAAGTCATAACATCGTTTCCTACAGTTTTATGAACTGCGGCAGCTATACCCGGAAAGTTGTTAAGACTTAAAGTACTTTTGTACACAATATACATTGTGTTGTGCGGTAGTACAATATTAGGTAAAATAAAAGTATGACTAGGACTTCCTAAAACTGCACCGTTTAAAAAAACTTTTAAACTGTAAGAGTTTAAAAATACTATGTCACCTGTTCCATTAAAAATTTCAATGTATGTGTTGTCCGAATTTCCTTCGTAAACTTCTGATATAAATAAATCTGAAGCAAATTCAGTGTTTGTTAATGTTGTTGTTAATAAACCTTTTCTTGGTGTAACAGATTGACCAGTATCTGAAACATTAAAGTTAACCATGTGTTTAAACAATCCTTCGTTTAAAGGATCAGTAGTTGCGACAATCCCTAGGTATCTAGTATTGTCGTAGTATGATTTTTCAGGGTATCCCTGTACAGCTTTTCTAGCCATTATAGCCCCATATAAATTCTACTGTATAACTGTTACTACCGTCTAAAGTAGTTGGTGCAAAACAATTAGGGTGCCAACCAGTTGTACCGTTCCATACTGGTTTATTAATTTCTAAACGTCTTAATTTAATAACAATGCGTTTACCTGCTACAAGTGGAAAAGCGTTTTCTTGTATAGTTGTCACACTAGCAGGGATAATAATCTCTACTAACTTAGGTGTGTTCGCAAAAGCATTGGTTTGTATTGTTACAAGACCTTCATTTAAGTTAATATTATTTCCTCTGAAACGATTAAAAGCGTTTGTTTCTAACGTTCGTATTGTACTAGGAAGTGTAATGCCCTGTGTTAATTTATCTAGTGCTTCTGTAGGTAATGTACCATCACTATTATTAACAAACTGTGAAGGAATTGTTACAGGCACAAGTCCATTAACTTCGTTAGGAATTGTTAAACTAACCATACTATTTCTATATGTAGCAGAAATAGAAACTCTAAACAGCGACGATGCAGATTCAACTGTAAGAATCGGTGTAGAACTCCACGTGGCAAACAGATTTAAATCACTTCTCATAATAACTGTAGCCGCCGTTCCAGCAGGATAGTTAGCAGTAGCATTAGTAGTACTTTTAGTCCAACCTAAAAATGTGTAGATTTTATCATATTTTGTTGAAAAGTAAGTACTATCTGGAAATAAAATTGTAGCAACTTTATCATAAATATAAGCATTTGTATCTTTTGTAAATGCTGTAGGCAATATAATATCATTGTTATTTGGGAAGTAATTAACTCTAAATTTAAATGTTGGTACGTTTAAGTTACGTTGATTGTGTTGACTAATACCTTCTTGACTGTCTAATGAAAAAAATACACCTTGATCTGGGTTTTGTCGAAACTCAAAAGGCACTCTATTAAATTCTTTTTGAAACATATCGTATAAACCTTCTTGCATTTCAAGCAAGTACTTATTATAGATAGTTGTAAACTCTTCATCACGTGCTAGTATTTCTGCCGCAATGTAAGGAATAATAATACTGTGAAAGTATTCTTCTGGAATAATTTCATACTCTGTAGCTTCTTCAATAAGCTCTCCTGCTCCATCATATTGTTCTTCACCGTCTTCGTCTAGTATAGGTTTTGATGTAGTCGTAGTATAAGATTTAGTGGGATCAGTCATTACGGTTGAAATTTTAGGATACTTTGTACCTAAAAAGTTATTGATTTTATTAATAGCTTTATCTGCATCATACTTAATATCAAACCAAGTAAGGTTATACCTCAAGGTTAATTGGTTAAGACGTACCAACAATTCTTCTTGTGTTATCATTTCAAAAAGTCCTCACATGTTGATTATAGCACAAAAGTTTTTAAACAATAGTTCAATTAATAAAAACACACCCGAAGGTGTGTCTTTAGTTTTACTTCTTACGATTAGCAGCTTGTGTTAGCAAATCGTTTAATGAAACTCCGTTAGCATTAACAGGTTTTGGTTGAGCTGATTGTGCTGGGTTTGCAACAGGAACTTTAGTTTGACGCAGTCTTTCTTCTTCCCACTTACCTTTAGCTTGGTTAACCGCTGTATCAATTTGTTGTTTTAACAACTTATCACGATAAACTAAGATATAAAGATCTTGTAAGTCTCCGCCTTGTGCTAACCATTGATACGGGTTTTTCTTTACAGACATTGCGTCTTTAAAGAAATTGTTTACTTCTGCTGTCTTAACACCCATGTTTTGTTGTAAGTTAGTTAGCGCCCGGTCCATACTAATTTGAAGTCTTTGCTTTTGAATTTCAACCTTATCTCGTTCAATACGATCAATTTCTGATTGTACTTCAGGAGTAATACCTTTAGCTTCAGCTTTTACTTTAGTATCAGAAGTATTCATTGCTGTAGCTAAAGCATCATAATCCATCCTACCTTCTTTCATAAACTCTTTCAGTTTAAATTCGTAGGACCCATTAGTATAACGTTGTACTAATCCTTCAATTTTTTCTTTAGCAGTTTTTTCAGCACTATACTTATCACGGATTTCTTTAATTGGATTACTTTCTTTAATCGGATTACCTTTAGCGTCTTTCTTTTCTTCAGGCTTTCCTTCTGTAGGTTTAACTTCACCAGGTTTAGCTTCTACTTTTGGTTGTTCTGTTGGAGTAGTTACAGCAGTTTCTGCTTGTTTAACTTGAGCTAACTTAGCTTCTACTAGTTGTTCTTCAGCAGGTTTAACTGCAGATTGAGTTTCAACTGGTTTAACATCTGTAGGCGCTTCCGTTTTCGGTTCATTACCTGCTGCTTGACTTAACGCTTCTTGTAAACTAATTTTGTTTTGGTCTGCCATAATTACTTCTTACCTTCTTTCTTAACAAGTTCTTGTTCTTGTTTATTAATTTCGCCAACAATGCTTTCGATAAACTTAACGACTTGATCGTATGGTAATCTAGACAAAGCACTTAAGATAATTTTAACTTCTTCGATCGTAAACTCTAATTTGTATTTCATTTTATTTACCTCCTTTATATGTTTTTAGTAATTCAATGAATACTTTTGTTTTAATAATCGACTTGTCAATTTCGTCTTGAACATACTTTTCAATTTGACTGCTACCTGCAATAACTTGATTTTGACTTATAATCTTTTCAATCTCTTTAATCGTAGATAAATTGACATCAATGTTAGACATATCAAGTTTATCTGGTTTAGGTATATGAATGTCTGGTACTTTTTTACCTAAAGATACTTTAGATATATAAGACGCTGACACTCCATACTTTACTGCAACATCTTTGTTTAGCATTCCTAATCCCACGTCAGCTAAGATTTGCATATCAATCTCAGCGCTAATTCGCTTTGGCATTGGCCACCTCCTTTAACTCTTTAGGGATTTCTTTCTTGTTATCCGCTAAATATAACAACCCAATTGAGCGTCGACTAATTAGGTTATTAACAAGTTGGTTGTCCATAAATACGTTACTGTAATCAATTGCTAGTGGTATTTGTAATAGTAGCGGTGCAATCTTTGACATAGCATTAATTACAATCCAGAAAGGATCTTGTTGATAAGAAGACACAGCAGTAACTGTAATTAAGATAGCAAACAAGAATGTATTAATTAAAGCCCACAAAACTTTTGCACCAGCATCTTTAACGATTCTACGTTCGTTACTATTAATTAATGAATAACTATCAACACTAAGGCCTTCATTATCACTGCCGTTATAAACAAACATCGGACTAATGTATTTAAAATGTTTGACACGCCCATCAACAACGTACTCTTGTATGTAACTTTCATCTAACAATTGTAGTAAACGTTCTTTCTTTTTAAGATACTTTTTTTCTCTACGATTAAGTTTACCCAAGCTTTTTAAAATATCTTTACCATCTTCTTTTCTACGTAAAGATTCAAAGTATAGTTTAGTTTTTTTACGGTCTTCATAATTTGTTTTTTGTTCTAACAAGTCGATATCGTATTTAACATTTGTTTTATGTTGTTGGATTTTACGGTGGTAATTAAACACGTCATGCAACCAAGGTTGAAACGTAACAGGGTCTAAATGTTTTTCTGTCATGTCTTCGACTTGATTAGATAAGTCTACATACCGTTTGTATCTTTCTTTAGCAACCGTAACTAAATAATTAAACAAACTATAAAACAATATAATAGCTGAGCCTAACGAAATAATCGTTGAGACGTACCAAAATGGATATTCAAAAAAGAACTTTGTGTAAACTTGAACTTCAAAATTTTCTGGTACTTGAACTTCAAAAAAGTTTGTACCTGGATTTTCTATAACATACGTACTCTTATAAAGAGCAATCGCTTGTTGCGAGTACCAAGTGATACGGTAGTTGCTGTTTTCAACTTTCATCGCAAGGTATTCAGTATACGTCGTGTCAACGGCACCGACTGTGTACTGAGCTTGTCCTTCAATGATTGGCAACACACCGTTGATGCCTAAAACAACCATTAATGAAACCAGCAAGAAAATAACACTACGTGATTTTTTATTTGTGATCAACGTAGTTGCTTTATCAAACGCTGCTTCAACTTTGGTTTGTCTAAGTTCAGCCATATTAAATTCCTGTCAAACTATTAATAGTTGTTTTAATTAATTGGAATTGTTCATCACGTTCTTTTTCTTCTGTATAAGTTGCACTAATTGGTTCTCTTACATCTGCTAACCAAATAGTTAATGCGTACATTTCTAGTGTTTGCATAGTTTGTGGGATTGTAACTTTACCATAAGCTACAATAGAACGAGCATCAATAGTTACATCTTTTAATTCAACAAATTTAGTTTCCATATTTTTTCCTCCTAAATGTGGATAACGTATTTAACTTTATCTTTTAAACGGTTTACTTCTTTTGCATTAACAATTTTTTCTAAACCTTTTGCGTATCTTTTGTTATCTACATGCAACACGGCGTGTATTGGACGCATATACATTTTTAAATAATTAAACATTTCTAATAGTAATGTTAATCCACCTGCTCGATACTCTGGCATAATGTATGTTTCTGTTACAAATAAATAACTGTCATTACTTAAATCTAACGAAACAAACCCTATAGTAATGCCTTCTGGATTAACTAACATTAAACATTCGCCTTTAATTAATTTATAATGAAGCGTTGTTATCTTTATAAAAAAGTGTTCGTTATCAAAGAAAAGAAATTTTTTGTCTTGTTCAGACATCTTATTAAACATTTCTATAACTTTATATAAGTCTGGATGTGAACTGTAGTGTATCATCCGATGCTTGGGTCCCATCCACCATCATTATCCTCATAAGGATTTTGTGGTTCATTAGTTATATCTTCGTAATCAGGTTCATCAATGTCAGGGATTGGTACATCTATATACGTTTCAGTATCAATAACACTCATTGTATGTATATCACCATCATTGTCTTGGTTTTTTAAAGTCGTTACAATTTTACTATGTTGACAATTTTTACAAAAATAAATATCAATTAAACGATTTAGCCCTTGAATCTTACTAGACAATAATGTTAATCGTGTGCTTTCACACTTGTCACATTTTAGTTCCGTCATTCTTTACTGGTTCCTCCTCTTTAACTTCTTTAGCTAAGTCTTGAATAAATCGTTTATGATCAGCTGCTTCTTCAGGAGTCATCTCCATAACAGTTGTTTGTTGATGAGTAATTGATTCTGAAATAAATTGAACATCAGGAAACAATTCTTTTAATGTATTATTAAAAACTTTAGCAACAGTATCATGAATTGCTTTACGCGTTTGGTATAAAGCATTATCTTTATCTGCGTCTTTAAAAATATAAGCTTTAGCTTCAAGTTCACTTTTACTAGCAGGACGCATTACAGGTAAGTCAGCCAACACTGCAACTAAACCTAAACGAATACTACTTAGAATCGCACTAAGGTATGGTTTAATATCAGTCGCTATACCACGTTTTAATTTAGGTACAATACGCGCTTCAATGGTTCCTGCAACAGGATCTGCTACAAAACTAAACTTGATAACTGCTTTGTCATTCTTTGGCACAAGTATGCCTCCTTGTTTTCTATGAGTATATCATAACATATAAAAAACACAAGATGTGTATATCTTGTGTTCTTTGTGTAATATTTACAATTGTCTACTTAAAGCCTTGACCTAAGCTTGGGTCTTGTTGCATTGCATTCTTTTCTTCGATTAAGATTGTAATTGCTTGTTGAGCAGCTTGTTCTTCAGATAATCCTTGCGATAGTAACCGACTAAAGATTGAAGCAAAGTTAGTAAGGTCAGCCACCAATGTTTCAGCTGTACCATCTTGCTCATTTTTTTCAAGTCTTTGTAAGAATAAATCTTTTTGTGGAAAGTCTGAGTACTTAATAAGATCTTGTGGTGTAATAATCTGTGGTTTAATTTGATACTGTGCTTGCATTTCATATAGTGCTTTAGCAGAATCAAACAAGTTTGCTTGGTTCATTGGCAATAATGTAGAAGCCGCAATATTATAATCAAACTTCATACCACGTTCTCTTAATTGATCAAACTGAATCTTACGTTGCTCAACAATTTTATTAGTACCTGTGGCAGATAGCTTTGGAACAACATAAGTTTTATCACCGCCGTAAGCAAAATAGTATTCTAACACAAGTTTAGTTAAGTCTTCACAAAATTCTTCAAGTAAAGTAATACGTGAGTTATCAGTAAGCATCGTTACCCGTGCTTGGAATGCTTGCGTCGCTCCAGTGGTTTGAATACTATTTGTCATACGACCTTTATAATATGGATCAACACCCGTTACTTGAAAGATAGATTGTTCTAAACGTTGTTTAATATTACCTAAGTCAGGAATAACTGGGACATCTGTGTAATAAACAATATTACGTGGGTCACCTTTGGTTTCAAACGAAGCTCCAGGAGTGTTGCCATAGTCAGCAAACGATCTCATGTTAATACGCCCATCAGTATTTACAAAGCGTACGCGATTAAGTACGCGGTATGGTTGGGTTGCTTCCATTGAATCTAACATATTTAAAGCAATAACTGTATTTAAAATTTTAGTTAACTTAGAGTTTCCATATGGATTACCATCTGGTCTTTGTGGCGTATAGCATACAACAGGAAACCGTTTAAGTGGTATGTTTAAGTTTTCATAAATAATAGTAGTTTCATCGATAATAAAGATTTGATCAATGTTACCTTTGTCATTTCTAATAAAACATTCAATTAAAGAAACAGTTCGGTTACCTGTAGTTATGTTTGTTTCATAACCTCCAATACGATTGACTGCAGTTTTATCACTAATAACATTTTTATTTTTTGCTACAAACTGTTCAACCCCTACTTTAAAGTCAGGATTTTTTAAAAGAACATCAACGTTAACAGCACGTTCAATAAAAATAGCTTCACCATCTTTATATGTATCAACACTTGGATCGAAATATAATTCTTGTGGTGACAACGCTTTTAGTTTGATATGTCCTTTTGAAGCATCCCAGTCTACGCGCATTGCACCAACGTTATATAACTCAGCATTTTCACCGACGTGTAAGTATTTATTTTTCATACCCCACTTGCTCCAGTTGTAAGCAACGAATGCATTTAGGTCTTGTACTGTTTTTTCGTCTTGAATAAAACGTGGGGTAAGTGTACCTACAAACGAGCCACTGTAAATAGAATTTAAAAAACCTTGAACAACGTATTCAAAGTAGTTCCAGTCTGGAGTAATCGTATAATCTTTTAAATTCTTTTTAAAGATTGACCAAAACTCACCTTTATAAAGTGAGCGTATTAAACGCCATTCACGTAATGTACCTTGTTTAAATGCTCGATACTCATCAAACTTTGTCATTAACTTAAATACATCGTAGCTATACTTATCCATTACTTCTTACCTTCTTTTGTTTTAATAGCCTTTTCAATAGTAGGTCCATCCATAATTTCACTAATAGTTCTAGCAATCGCATCCCCTTGCTTTTGAGTACTATTAATAATAGCTTCTTCTAGTTCTTTATCACGAATATTTTGTTGTTTGATTTGTTCTTTTAAAGCTTGTTCATTTAACTCTGCTTGTTCTTCTTCAGGATTTTCGCCCATAACACCACCGTGTTTTGCAAGATTAATAATATCTTGGATTTTTTCAGGAAGGTCTCCATCGTTATCAGGAGTTCTGTCTGCTTTATTAATTGTAGCTTTACTTCGGGATATACGCGCCGAGCGGTTTGTTGAAATCTTCTTCGGGTCTTTCATCATTTTCGTCATATACACTAGTTGCATATACTGGCCCACTGCTACCAGGATAAGTAAGATTACTGCCAAAGCTGTTAGAATTTCCATCATTTGTATTCTCCTTTAATGGGTCGTAATAATTTTGTTTCTTTTTAATTATAGCATCTTTTTGTTTATCATGGACAAAACTCTTACCGTTGGGTAAGTATACATTAAGTTTTAATTCTTGTAAATTATGTGGGAGTTCAACAACAACAAATTCTAAAGCAGTAATGCCATGATCGTTACCGTCTTCAGGCTTGTCTGTTGATGCTCCATTTTTATCTAGTTTAAATTTATAGTTAAGCGCTTCGTCAATTAAAAACTCACATGTTGAAAAAACTTCTATCTGACTGTGATTAACAAGCGAGTTCATTTTAATAATACGCGCATCGTGTGATGCAAATGATGGTTCAAAATATAAACCTTCTGCTTCAAACATACTACCAATCGTCACCAAGTTGCTTTCGCGTTTGCTATAACTACGTCCATCAAATCTAGGTTGCATAAGTAAGCCGTCAAGATCAGTCCCATTAACTTTAGTTTCTTTACGATACTCTTTTGCCAGTGTTTTAATATCAGAGTTGTTGATACGTAGTTCGTCATACACATAAAGCTTTTTGGTTTCTGTAGAAAATGCTGTATAAATTACGTGAGTTGGGTCATTTATGCCGTAATCTACCCCAATTGCGTAGTATAGTACACGCTTTCCTGACTCGTCAAACGCTCTAGGAAGTGAGTGCGGAGGCACAATACACACCCCAAAGTTAGGAAATACTAGGTTAGTTGAAAAGTTAAAGCTACCTTTATAGTATTGTTGGATGTACGCTTTAGATTTTCCTCTAGTTTGTTCCTCTTCATAGGTAGCAGGCAGGTAAGGGTTAGCACTTGTAGAAATAATCTGTGTGTATTTTTGAGGATCTCGGTCTTTGTTATACTTATACCCTTCGTTATATGCGTCTCCATAAAACTCTACAGTAGCAGAATCAAGTAAGAACTTCGACTTTACCCAACCTGAGTCAGGGTTTGTTTCTAAGTTTATATGTCGAGCATCGATTCGATACTTAGGTTTAAAGATTTGTTGGTTCGGATCCCACTGCATAACAGGTTGTCCGTTTGAATCTGTTTCAGGAATCATAGCATTGGTATTACGAATACGAGATTGCAACATCGTAAACGCAGCAAAGTTAACATCGGATGATTCTACGATCACCGCCATCGTTAAGTTAATCGACTTTAGTTTTGTTTCATCATCAAATGAACGAAACAATATTTCAGACCCATTGGTTAATTGCAGTTCATGCTTTTGATCGTTCTTACGTCGAATAAGTTTCATAGGAAAAATACTATAAAACTCTTTGACAAACGTAGCTTCTAATGCTGGGTATGTTCGTGCAGTTACTGCCACACGTGCTCCAGGTATTAACATAATATGTTTAATCACATCTTCGATGTTGGCACGAGACTTACCAGAACCATATCCACCTGCTGTCATCTTATAACGTTCACGTCTACGTAAAAACATTGCTTGGTATGATGTTGGTTTAAAAGTATTAACCAGTGTTCCACATTCTGGACATTCTTTAAATGAATTGCTTTCACTACCGTTGACGGCTTTAGCTGCTACTAAAGGTTTGTTACAGCGCGGACAATGTTGGACACGACTAACATTAATATATTGTGGAGTTGCTTCTGCTAATGACGCTTCTGGTTTTACAGAAATACTTTTAGTAATGTCAAAAACTTCACCAGTACTTTTATCGACAAGATATTGTTCATCAAGAATTGACTTAGGCATCTTACAATCCTAGCTTTTTGTTTTCAGCAACAGGCGGTAAGAACTCAGTCTCGTCTGTAGTCAGTGGTGTTTGAATGTAAATATATTGCACAGGCGTAGCAAAGTTAGGGCGATGATCATCACGGTATTTAATTGCGGCGTTTAGTTTAGTAGCGTCTGCCATCCCAACATGCACGCCATCTTTCATATACTTGTTAACGATAATCCCTGCTTGGGTATAAATAATTTTATCAATGTAATCTTGCACACGGCTATCAGATAAAAACATTTGCCAGTCGTGATAGTTTGTATTTTGTCCTATTAACGTAGCTAGTTCGTGTGGATTAGATATAAATAAATTATCGTATACATGTGAAATTGTTTCTGCAAAGTTCCACAGATTAACAAGATGTAATAATTTAACTTCTGTTTTAGTAAACATTTCTAATGAGATCATATTTTACCTTTCAAGTGAGGTAGATTAATAGAAACACCTCTACGATTAGGTTCCAATATTAATGGAACTTTATGTTTATAGTATACACCTTTACCACTTACACCTGTTCGATAAAGTGTAAATTGCTCCATCGGGTAGAATCTAGTCATCGATAAGATTTCTTTTCTAGCTTCTATTAAATTTTCAAACTCAAAACTTTTAATAACACTAGCTTTACGTTGAACAAGCAGTGCTTTATTTCTACCACCTGATTTAAAATTAATACCAGTAATGCCTTTAAAATTATTTAAACCATTGTAGTTGTCTAAATCTTTCATATCTTTTAAATTAGAAAATATAAATTGAAAAGTTGTTCGAAGAAATATTAACGTGTATTTTTTAAACTCGTGCATAAGCCAAGCTAATCCTGCTTCTGTAAGATATAAACGATACTCATCAAATAGATTAAAGTTTTGATTATCTAATGTAAAAGAAATTTTAGCGTGTAATGCATACGCTTTTAAAAACACCGCTAAGTTTGCAGAACGTAATGGGTACTTTCTTACAGTGTCAGAAGTTAAAAGACCAATGCGCAAACATTGGTCTATGTACTGTTGAATTAAATCTTTCATTACATGCCGGCAATTGCTTCGTCTAAGGCAGCCATTTGATCTAAATCTTCTTCAGTATCTTCTTCTTCGATAGGTTCTAATTCAGGAGCAGGTGCTTCTCCAGACGTTAACGTCATATTGGTTTCTGTAAGTTCAGTAACAGTCATACCCATGGAATTAACCATGTTAAGAACTTCGATTAATTGCATCTTGTCCATTTCACCAACTTGAATGGAAAGCATACCTTGGTCTGGCATTTCTTCAAAGCCAATACCCATGCCTTCTAAAGCGCTAATAATTTCTTCAAACATTTTATTTACCTCCTTTTTGTATCATATTATGCAGTATCGACCGATAAGGTTCCGCCACCATTTCCATATCTTGCATATGAACATCATAGTGACCATTTTTAATGAGCTCAGCGTGGTACATAAACTTACCAAACGCGTCATCCGATTCTGGAATATACTGACGAGCAAACAGTTCAATTTCTAATCCTAAGGTTTCATCACCTTTAGATTGTTCTTCAGGGTATGGCATCTCGATTTCAACTTCGATTGGCATTTCCATTTCCATTCCTATTTCCATGGTTTCTGGGAATACATACAAGTATTGTTCGTCTACACTATACTGTACACCTTTTTCTTCAAGGTGGTCCATCATTGATAGCATTAACATTTGATCAACATCAGTAATATCAACGACAATCTTTTCCGGCCATTGTTCATAAGGAACACTCATGTCATCGAGCATCATCATAAATTCAGTACATTTGGGATCCATGTGCACAAGTTATCCTCCGCCTTTAAAGTATATCACAAAAATTCTTTCAGTAAATTTGTTTCTACTTCTGTAATAACATTACCATACTTTATAAAAAATTCACAACGTTCTTTTAAAACGTTTAGCTCTTCGTCCGTTGCAATTAAGAAGTACCGGTTAGGACTTGACGCTTTGATATAGTCTCGCCACCACTCTTGTAGTGGACTCAAGTCATAGTAACTAGTACCTTTGAACTCGACGTAGATCGTACCGCCGTGTTTAGGTAATTGTAAAAACCTGTCGGGAAACCCTTTGGAGGTGACGACAGGTCCTTTAATAGCGACAATCTCTTTGGACTGGCACCAGCGTACAAAAATACTTTCTAATCGTTTCTCAGTTGTGCTCACTACTCTATGATACCATTTTTACGCAACGTATCAATGGTACCTTTGTAGAGATCACGTTGTTCTTCAAGATGCGCATTCTCTAAACGCAAGTCTTTGATTTGTTTACTAGCGTTACTAATTACGTTAAACAGTAAGTTAAACAAGTCTCGCGTGATCACGTGTGCCCGTTCACCTGCGCTGTTAATATATTGGTTACCATAGTTAGCTTTGGTATTCTTTTCAACAATACAGAACCGACGCTTGTTACTATTAGGCATTGATGTTTCACATTCTAATAACTGTAAGCTGGTTGTATCTAACAAGATACGTTCACTGCCTGGTTTAGAAACCACCATGCCCATGCCGCCGACTACTTCTTTGGTTACTTGTTCTGGGTTTTCAGCTACAGTGTCTAACGTTGCGTTACGTTTTTCTTGCGTGACTTGTTGAATCTTTTTATTAATTGCTTCGAAGTCCATGACTATAACTTCTTTCCATGTTTATATGGACGCGTAATATTAAACTGATGTTTTTCTAAGACAGCAGATTCCATGTCGATGCCAAAGTATTCAGCAAGATCAAGCACACGGATAATTACATCAGCAAGTTCAGCTGGGATACCTTCTGGTTTACCACCTTCGCTATAGTATGCTTCTTTTTCTTTGCGACCATTTCGGTATTCTTCTAAAGCTTCAGACAGTTCGGAATGGACTAGCGCAAGTAGTTCAGGAATGTCTCGGTGTTTTTCCCACCAGCCATGTTCTTTAGCGTTGTGATGAATCATTTCTTGTAGTTGTTTAAGATGCATAATTAATCCTTCTTTTCTACGTAACAGATTTCATAACCCATTAACGTGTGTTTTGTTTTGACAAACTTACCATTAAGCGCCAGTGAGACCATGGGTCTCGACACGGCTATGTACGCAGCGACTTCGTCTTGAGTTTTAAATAAGTGCCATTCGTCTTCGTCTAATTTACGCACACCGATCAATCCACGTCTATGCTTCTTTTTCATCAATGTACTCCTTAACCTGGTACTTTAAGAACGTCCAACCTTCTTCAGCAATTTGGGGAATACTAACGAGTAAATCCCCACCATCTAAAACTTGTAGCACTGTGCCTATCATTCCTTTACGGATACCTTTGACAATATCTTTAAGGTGTATGTTATGGACAACGACTTTACTTCCTTTTTGCACGGGCTTTCTCCTTTGCTTTATCAGCGGCGATATCTCTTTCGACTTCTAAGTAACCAAGCTTATGCTCTAACTGTACTCGGATTTTGTCATTACTTTCCATCTTAATACTTAGTTTTAAAAATGTAATTGCTTTATCATACGTTTCGAATGTACGCCCTAAGATTCTAATCATGTGTTCCTCCTTTCGTTACGGCTGGGTAAACTTGCAGCAAATCTTTTAACATCTCTGGTCGATCTGCATAGATCCGTTTACGCAGTAACTCTTTTGTTAACTGGTACATCGGATTGCTTTCATTGAAGATGACGTAGTAGTAGAACTCGGTGCCGTGTTTACAGATGTACTTATCGTAATATAAATACTGTCCTGCAACTTGGTAGAAGTCTCTGATCGTCAGTCTTCCATCTCTTTCAAACACATTGTGTTTATAAATCTGGTAGAGTGTTGTTGCTTTAACCAAGGCTGTTTTACTTCTTATCGCATCTAACTCTTCTATGTTATGTTCAATCTTGTGGGCTTTGATATCAATAAACTTTGTAAAGAATTCTAGTGTTTTCATAAGTAGTCCGCCATGATTGATTCTAAATCTTTAATCGCTATAATTTTAACTTCACCTGTTTTTGTAACTATCGTTATCTTGTTATCGATGATTTTAATTTTTATACTTAGCTCGCGGTTAATATAGATTCCGTCAGGTTCTTTGACGAAACCCATATTGAGTAATTCAGTGTGCATCAGAGTAACAACTTCTGGATTTCATTATCGAAGAAGATGGTGCGTTTCACACCTTGTACATAATAAGAACCGTTCTTATGTATCATCGTTGCTTTGGCTAAGTGTCCTTCAATTAAATTTTGGAAACCGTTTGTACCTTTGTTACGAATCGCTTTGCGTCCATTCGCTTTACAGTATTGTTCGTACATCCGATAGAGATCACTACGCAACATTTCATCTTTGTTATTTGTCGTAACGTTAATGCATTCTTGCCAGAACATCCCAATGATGTCTGAGTCGACGCGGTACTGTAAGAACTTCTGTTCGATGTTATGTGGCTTTGGTTCTTGTTTAATCTTAAGTCCCTTGTGCTTAAAGTAATTTAGATATAACCAAGCTTGGATTTTAGGGTACTCTTCTGCCAGCTTGTTTAAGAGGTTGGGGTCCTCTTTTACAATCTTAAAATCAAATGGAACTAAGATTAATCGTTTGAAGATAGGATCAAGTGCAGACCAGTCTCCGAAGTTAATCAACGAGTTAGCAATGACAAGCGGTGTCCCACAGACGTTGACTTCATAGTTTCTGGAATACGCTGGACGAATGACAGTCATAATCTTATTGCCAAACTCATCACGTCCACCTTCAGTAATTTCTTTAATGTTCTGTGTTGATGCAACCATACGTTCATCGATCTCATTAAAGATTAATAAACTTCTACCTTCAGTTGCAGCCAACGCGTCATCTTTTTTATACGAGCTTTGTGGTTGTGAGTTCAGATACTCAGCGTTCATACGGACAGCATGCGGTCCAAGAATATCTTGTAAGACTTTGATGACTGTACTCTTACCGTTACGACCTGACTCACCGATAAAGTAAATCATCACTTGGTTGTAGTTGTATGGTGACATCAAGTACGCCAACACTTTATGGAAGTAGGCAACTCTATCTTTGTCGTTTAACATATACTCACTGATCAACTGTAACCATAATGTTGGTTCATCGTCTGTCGTGTTAATCGGAACTGGACTAATGTGCATCAAGTGTAAGTCTTGGGTATCTTTAAAGGCAACTGGTTTTAGATTGAAGCTGACTTTACTCATGTCGAGAATCGCACGTCGTCCATCTGTGGTTTCAAAGTAACGTAAGTTTTCGGTTGCATTCACAATGTCAGCACTCTTACGTATCGTAAAGATAATCGCTGTCTTGATCCGCGCAGCCAATGCGTTGAGTCTACCTGGAACAAAGAATGCTTTGGCATATCTATAAAAGATTTCATCCTTTGCTGCTTCGGCTTCTTCAGCAACGACACTGAAAAAGTCTGTTAACATATTGCGTAGTTTGGTTTCGTCTTGTTCGAAGTGCCATAGACCATTGATGTTGTCATAGACCAACATCTGTTCTTTGTCTTCGACATACTTGAAGTACGAACCTAACCACTCAAATGTTTTTTGTGGAATCGGAATCGCAGCATCACTTGTCAACTCAGCGACGAACCTTTTGATTTCCGGTTCGGACAAGTTCGAACGATCTTGAAACATTGTGAATACTTCTTTCACGTGCTTACGAAGATGCGCTTTGTAACTCGTCAAGTAGTTATTAAAAACTGCCATGTCTGTATCTCCTATCTTGGAATTATCCCGTTTCTATCGGGCTTTTCCTACTTCTGCTATGAGTATAGCATAGTAGAATTTATTTGTCAACACATGCAACACAGAAAGTACACAGTCTGTGTATTACATCTTGTCTACATTGTCAAGTAAAATATTAAACTTGCGAGTCCACCCGCTGCTGCAGAAACTGCTAACACATAAAGCAGTCCTATAATAAATGGCACCCAACCAAACATGATAAGTTCATAGACTGGTGTCCGTTGGACGAACAACATAAAGAATAGGGCGACACTAAATGCAATTGTGAATACCATCATTTCTCCTTGCTGACGATGTCCGCTTCATAGAGGAAGTCGTCTGTATCTTCGGTCACCCAAGCATGCTCTTGTTCACAGCTATACTCCTGGGTATTAATTTTCCAAGGTTTGTCTTTGTACTCCTTGGTGACGAAGCTCGGTTCATACCAACGTAAGATCCGGTTGTTGGGTTGCAGTGCGAACTGTCCTGTCTCCAACATGATGAAGTGATGGGACTTATGTTCTTGGGGATCTTCGGATAACGTGAAGTCCATCCCGTTGTTCTCGTTCGCTCCCCATTGGATCGTGTACAAGTAAGTCCCTTCTAACGTCGTCCGGTTTTTCATCCTGACATCGACACTAGCATTATACACATAGTTCAAGGTCACTAAGCTAAAGACTTTAGAGAAGCAGTCCCACAACTGTAGACTATGGAATGGGTAAGTCTCCCAGACCTTTTCGTCTTCAGGGATCTTCCACGCCAAGGCAGAGATCGGTAACTTGTCCCGCATCATGCCATACTCG
>Ga0208082_1000101_pt1 | contig 23449 bp, 26 predicted proteins | sample LakMenE09Jun09ns_FD_150683 | JGI IMG/M metagenome (GOLD analysis project Ga0208082, IMG submission 150683) | Freshwater microbial communities from Lake Mendota, WI - 09JUN2009 deep hole epilimnion ns (SPAdes) | ecosystem: Environmental > Aquatic > Freshwater > Lake > Epilimnion/Euphotic zone ... | reverse complement strand
TTGCCAAGCTGAACCACACGGGTAATCCACGTGCGCGACGCGATAGGTGATGCGCAAGGTCGGCTGGGTTCATTGCTTCGTCTTTAAGTTTGTCTTCCTCTTGCTGCAACACGTCGAGGTACTCGGCGTGTTGCGTATGAGCCTGACGAGCGACCTCTGGGTTGCGGTACAACAGCGCGCACGAGTCGTATGGACCGAACAGCCACTTATGCGGGTCGACGATGAGGCTGTCGCACTGCTCGATACCCGCGAAGAGGTGACGAACACTTGGTGCACACAACGCGGCAGCACCGTACGCACCATCTACGTGGAACCATGCGCCAAGCCTGCGAGCTTGCTCGCCAATTCCCTGCAAGTCGTCGACCACACCAACGTTCGTGGTACCCGATGTTGCCACCACTGCACACACTCGTGATTTGTCGATGTCGCTTAGTGAATCGATGAGCTGTCTCATGGCCACGCCAGATGTGCGACCGCGCTCGTCAACGGGCACTTTCTTCACGTCGGCATCCATCACTTTTGCGGCTTGTGCAACGGACGAGTGCGAACCTCCGGAAGCAACGATGAGTGGTCGCATTGCATCGAGTGCACCATTGGCTTTATTGCGCCAGTTCCAGCGTGCGGCAAGAAGTGCTGAAAGGTTGCCCGCTGTTCCACCGGTTACGAATACGCCACCTGTTTCTGCAGGCATGCCAGCCAAGTCGGCTATCCAACGCAATGCCTGATTTTCGGCGTACACCGCACCGGCACCTTCAAGCCACGAACCTGCGTACACGTTTGATACCGAAACCACGAGGTCGAACAACAGTGAACTTTCCGTTGGTGCACCTGGCACGAATGACAAGAACAACGGATGATCAACGCTGATGCACGACGGAGCAAGTTCGTCAATGAACTCTTGCAATACCTCTAAACCATTACGACCCTCTGGCTTAATTGTTTGACCAACAATGTTGTTCAACTCACTCAGCGTGTACGGCTTGTCAAGTGGAGGCGGATCCATTTTGGTGCGCTCCATTGCGTACTTCACAATGGCGACGGCAAGCTCGGCACTTTCCTCGTCGTAAAAGTGCATCAGTTGTGGTTTGGAAATGTCGCTCACATCAACTCTTTTGTGCTGCGAGCACTGCTTGTCGTGTTGGCAGTGAAGGAACTGCGCCTTTCACCGTTGTGGCAAGTGCGCCGGCAATTGCGCCCATGCGAGCCGCATCTTCAATTGATGCCCCACGAGAAAGTTCGGCACATGTTGCACCAATAAAGGCATCGCCAGCACCAACTGTGTCGATAGGAGTCACCTTATGTGGCGCAATGTGGGTTGTCGATGTTGCAGTGTCGATACTTGCGCCATCGGCACCAAGCGTGGTGACCACGGTTGCAACTCCCAAATGTAGAAGCTGCTTTGTTCCACCAATTGCAGCAGATTCGGTTTCGTTTGGCACCACGATGTTTGCCAGTGACAACAGCGCCTGCGGAATGTCGCGTGCTGGTGCAGGGTTCAGCACGGTGATTGCACCGTTGCTCTTTGCCTGCGAGAAAGCCATTTCAATAGTTTCTAGGGGTACTTCTAACTGAGCAAGAACGACGCGTGAATGAGGAATGAAGAAATTGTCCTCAACGCCAACCTGGGCATTTGCTCCGGCAACAACCACGATCGCATTCTCTCCGTGGCTATCCACATTGATGAAGGCCCTGCCTGTAGGGACACTCACCGTGCGCAAATGAGAGGTGTCTATGCCTTCGCCTTCCAAGACTGAACGTAGAAGCATTCCCGCATCGTCATTGCCCACGCAACCAACGAATGCAGTCTTGGCACCCATGCGCGCACATGCAACGGCTTGATTCACGCCCTTGCCGCCAGGGTATTCGGCGTAGCCAGTTGCAATCAGTGTTTCGCCTGGCGTTGGCAAGTGATCCAAATTTGCAACCAAGTCAAGGTTGGCGCTGCCAACAACGACGACATCAAAGATTGGTTCTGTCACCCCTCTACTTTTACACACGCGACTAGAGTCGGCGTCATGTCTTCACGAGTAAAAATGATTCTTGACTGCGATCCTGGTCACGACGACGCCATGGCCATGGTGGTCGCCGCCAACCATGCAGACCTTCTTGGCGTCACCACGGTTGCCGGCAATGCACCAATTGCTGCAACTACCCGTAATGCGCGAATTGTGTTGGACATGATTGGCAGCACAGCCCCGCTTCACCAGGGTGCTCGTCGCCCACTTGTGGCAGAGCCAAAGGATGCTTCGTACGTTCACGGCGAAAGCGGACTCGACGGAGCAGATTTGCCAGAGCCTTCACGCCCAGCCGACAGTGAAGATGCCGTGCAATTCATTATCGACACCTGTCGCAACACCGAAGGTATTTGGTTAGTGCCAACCGGCCCACTCACCAACATCGCGCTTGCATTACGCACTGCACCAGACATTGCACACAAAATCGCCGGTATCTCCTTGATGGGCGGCGGAACATTTGGCAACCGAAGCACTGCAGCCGAATTCAACATTTGGGCAGACCCTGAAGCAGCAGCCATGGTGTTTGACTACGGCGGAAAACTGCTTATGAGCGGACTTGACGTAACACACAAACTGCAAGCAACGCCAGAGCGAATTGAAAAGGTGCGCGCGCTGCCCGGAAAACTCGCTGGTGTGTTAGCCGACCTGTTTGTGTATTTCAGCGATGTGTATGTAAGTCGTCACGACAATATGCACGGTGGTGCTGTGCACGACCCTTGCGCAGTATTGGCGCTTACCCATCCCGAACTGTTCACTATGAAAGACCAACATGTTGTTGTAGAAACATCAGGCGAACACAGCCGTGGCATGACCCTTGTAGACATGCGCGGCTTAAAAGAACGCAAGAACCCCAACTGCACCGTGTTGTGGGATGTAGACGCCGAAGCCGCATTCAACGTGATTGTTGAATCGATCGGTGCTTTCTCTTCGTAGTTAGCGCCAACTCAGCAAGGTCTCGAGATCCTTCATGTCAAACGGGCCAGCACTCGTAAGAATGATGTGCTCGGCACCAGCCTGCTTGTATGCCTCAAATAGTTCAGGTGTCACTTCTTTTGGATAGATACAAACTGTACGTTCGATCTCTTTCGGGTCGCGTCCAACCTTTGCGCACCATTCGTCAAGAATCTTGATCTTGTTGGCGTAGCTTTCTGGCGGGCCAAAGTAGTTGTACTGCTGAGCGTGTTCGGCCACAAGACGCAATGTGCGCTTTTCTCCGCCGCCACCGATCATGATTGGAATGTTGCCATTGACTGGCTGCGGGTTTAGTTTTTTCATGCGATCTTTAATGACTGGAAGTCCTGCTTCAAGCAACTTCAAACGATCAACTGCCGTGCCGAACTCGTATCCGTATTCGGTGTAGTCACGCTCGAACCAACCTGAACCAAGGCCAAGTACAAAGCGGCCTTCGCTGATGTGGTCAATGGTTCGAGCCATGTCGGCAAGCAACTGTGGGTTGCGGTACGTGAAGCAGGTAACCAATGCTCCAACTTGTGCGTGGCACGTGTCGGCAGCCATTGCTGCAAGCAGCGTGTAGCACTCAAAGTGGCGCTCTTCTGGGTCGCCCGACAGTGGGTAAAAGTGATCCCATGTCCAAATGCTGTCAACACCCATTGCATCGGCGGTTCGCCAAGCAGTGCGCATTTCTTTCACGGTTGTTGCCTGCGGCCAAAGTTGAACACCGATCTTCATGTGAATCCCTTTCGTGGGGGTTTGAACTATTTAGAGAAACTTCTTGAGAATGGAGAACTTACGCGCCGTATATGGCGGGTAGGCCAACGGAGCATCAAGTTTTGTTGAACGCTTGAGTACTGGCTTCAAGTGTTGGAACACATCCACACCTGCTTGTCCGTGATACGCGCCCATGCCGCTTTCGCCAACTCCACCAAACGGCAAGAACGGACCGGTCATGTGGAAGATAGTTCCGTTGACCGTGACGCCACCTGAAGTGGTGTTGGCAACAACCTTCTCGCTCACCTTTGAGTCTTCAGCAAACACGTACAGCGCTAATGGATGTTGACGACCGTTCACAAAGCTGAGTGCCTCGTCAATTGAATCAATTTCGATAATTGGCAAGATTGGTCCGAAGATTTCTTCTTGCATCACTGGTGATGACTTATCGACATTCACCAGCACCGTTGGCGCAATGTACCGCTCGGACTCCTCGGTTTGGCCACCAACTGCAACAGTGCCTGAACCGATCATGGACTTCAAACGAGTGAAGTGTCGAGGTGACACTACGCGCGCATAGTCCTTACTTGCATGCGGGTCTGCGCCGTAGAAATCATTTACTGATTCGCCAATGGCTTTCACCAACTTGTCGGCAACAGACTTGTGAACAAGCACGTAGTCGGGAGCCACGCAGGTTTGACCGGCGTTCACATACTTGGCCCACGCAATTCGTTTTGCAGCAATTTCGATGTTTGCTGAAGCATCAACAATGGTAGGGCTCTTGCCACCGAGTTCGAGTGTGACTGGTGTGAGGTTCTCAGCAGCAGCGCGCATAACAATGCGACCAACAGTTCCGTTACCCGTGTAGAAAATGTGTTCAAATTTCTGTGCGAGCAACTCTGTTGTCTCTGCAACTCCGCCTTCAACAACGGCAATCGCTTGCTTGTCGAAATATTGTGGAATGAATTTTGCTAGCGCTGCAGAAGTCGCTGGCGAAACTTCGGATGGCTTCAACACCACCGCGTTGCCGGCTGCAATTGCGCCTGCCGCAGGAACGAGCAACAACTGAACCGGGTAGTTCCATGGCGCTATGACCAACACTGTTCCTAGAGGCTCTGGAATGCGTCGCGATGAACCAGGCTTAGAGACAATTGGTGTAGGCACCTTGCGAGCCGACGTCCACTTCTTCAAGTTCTTCAACATCAACTTCACTTCGGCAATGGTGAAACCCAGGTCATACATCCACGCCTCTTCAACGCCGCGACCAAGGTCGGTTTTCAGAGCAGCCGAGAACTCATCTTGATGCTCTTCAATCATGCGAATCATGGCTTCGAGTTGAGCTTTGCGCCACGCCATTGGCCGGGTGACACCCGATTGAAACGCTGAACGTGTTTGACTAACGACCTGGCCGATATTGGTTTGACTCATGAAAATGAGACTAATCCACGACCTCTGGAACTACTGGAGCGGACGACGAGATTCGAACTCGCGACCCTCACCTTGGCAAGGTGATGCTCTACCAACTGAGCCACGTCCGCATGTATTACGGATTTGAGTTTAGCAGGGGGTCTGCATTCCTCAACACGTCAGCTTTAGCTGCTTCAGACGTGCCATACCGCACTACCCCAGCCAGAGACGTGAGCACGATGACCGCTCCGACCATTTGCAATGGCTTGATTCGCTGATCAAAAATCACCCATGCAAAACACATGGAGATAACTGGACCAAGCAAACAAATCAGCGACGACGTCGACGCGGCAACAAACTTTTGCGCCCACACGATGGCGGTATGACCAACGGTTCCAGGAATCAGTGTCATGATCAACACCAGCAGAAAATCTCGTTGCGAGATTGATGTGATGTCCTTGCTGGTAAGCAGAGCCCAGCTACCTGCAAGTAACGCCTGGATGAGTGCGATACTGAACATGAACGACCAGGTGTCGAAACCTTCAGTGCGCATCTTCTTTGTGGCCACAAAGTAACCCGTCCACAACACTGCGTTAATGAGAGCCAACATGTCGCCGTATACCGTTGCTCCTCCCCCGCCACCAGCAGCAATAACCACTAATGCAACACCGCAGAAACTGCTGAATGCACACAACACCTGCAATTTGGTGATCTTTTCCTTCAAGTAAGACGGCGCAATAAACAGCATCATGGCCGAAGAGGTGCTGCCGATGAGTGTGGCATTTGCAATTGATGTGTTGGTGAACGACATGAAGCCAAAGATGGTGGACACACCAAAAAAGATTCCAGGAACAAGCGCGCTTCGCAAGATACGGAAACTGATTTCTGATTTTCTGCTACGTGCAATGAAGAACAACACAATTGGCCACATGGTGACCCTGTAAAAGATTGTTGAATTGATTGACATGTCGATTGCAACAGTCAGAATCGGACCAATGCCCCAAGCCAAATTAGCTAGCAACACCCCGCTGATTGGAAACACTTGGGCACGAGCGCTAATTGCGCTGCCCGCACGAGCAACTTTGTTCACGCTTTGGCGTCTGGTGGACGCAAGTCAACTCGCAACACCAAGAAACCGTCTTCGATGGATGCCTGTGAATCGCCGATCATTGCAAAATCTTGAAAATCCATTTGCGCTTGTGTAAGAAACATTTGACGCTCTTCTCCCGCTACTGGTGGAAGCGGACGACGCTTCACAGCAGACGCGCGGTCCTTGAATCGAGCAATCATTTCGGAGGGATCAAATGCGGCCATTTAGTAAAACTACCTAACTGTTACTTCAACAACGGGTCAATTGGCTTACGAGTTATAGGAACTTCGACTGGAGCTTCCCTACGACGAGCAACCACTGGAGCATTGCGAGGCTTTGAAGCTGGAACGACTTTGCGTGGAGCGGTGTTTCGAACACTGACGGGCATCACTTCGTCGGCCTCGCCCATGAGTAACTCACGCTCACGAACAGTTGATTCCTCGTATCGGCGATCGCTCATAATTTCTAAACGGGCTAACGCGGGTGGTTCGGGCATTGCAGTCTTCCAAAACCACCACGTGAGCACAGATAGCGCCCCGCCGGCAGAAAGACAGACGAGTGAGACGAATGCAACGCGTATGGAGAGTGCAACCACTACGAATGACGCGGACATAACACCATAAACCTATCGCAGCCGACCATACTGATGAACATGTCTGCGCAGGTCGTGAATGTGGCAAGTTCCGTTGCATTTATTGCTGTTCTCTCGCTCGTTATCTGGTGGTTGCGAACACGCCCTAATCACTGGGCATCAGCAGATGGAACCCGATGCGTTTGCCAAATAACCCTCGCGCTCACTGGCACATCACCGAAATGGATAGAAGCCCGCATCGTGATCGATCCAGTAAACGCAGTTGTCATGTGTAAGAGCCGTGGCAAACGAGGCCGCGCGCTTCACGGGGCATGGAAAGTGATCGGCGAACCGCATGCGTCGCACACTGGCTCAAGTGACTCATCTGTTCGTACCTACGCGCTGTGTCGCAATAACGACATCGATGTGCTTGCTATGTTGCGAATTCCAACAACAAGCAACAGTGTCAGCGTGCTTGACGAATTACTTCCGCGCTAAAACGTTCGCTCAAGAAACGATTGGATTGGCGCACCCACTTGATCGAAGTTGATGAGGAACGCGTCGTGTCCATGTGGCGAATCAATTTCAACATACGTTGAGTCCACTCCTTTTTCAGAAAGAATTGAATGGATCTGCTTCTGTTGATATGTGGGATACAAGATGTCACTTGAAATGCCCATCACCAATGTTGGAGCTTTGATTCGAGACATTGCAGTGTCAAGTGAGCCGCGACCGCGAGCGATGTCATGCAAGTCCATTGCTTTGCCAATGATGAGATAACTGTTCGTATCAAATCGACGAATGAGCCGATCTCCGTGATGATCGAGATAGCCCTCCACCTCGAACCTGTCCCACAGGCCAAGACCGTTGTAGTCGGCGTCCATGTCGACAAGCGCCCGCCCGAATCGTTCGGTGAATACGTTGTCACTGCGGAAGGTGACCTGTGAAATCATGCGCGCAATAGCCAAGCCCTCCCAAGGGCCTTCACCAATTGCTGCGTCGTAGTACTCACCATTGCGCCACTTCGGATCGAGGCGAATTGCTCGTCGACCAATTGCACCCCAAGCAATTTGTTGCGCTGTTGCTTGTGCACACGTTGCAATAGGAATGATGGTCTTCACACGGTCGGGAAATGTAACTGCCCACTCAAGCACTTGCATGCCACCCATTGACCCACCAACAACGCTGTGCCACGTGCGAATGCCAAGCATGTCGGTGAGGCGCACTTGTGCGCGCACCATGTCGCGAACAGTGATTACAGGAAAACGTGGACCATACAGTTGTCCGTCTTCCGGATGCGCAGTTGCTGGGCCTGTTGAACCCTGACATCCACCAATAACATTGCTACACACCACGAACCATGTGTTGGTGTCAATTGCTTTGCCTGGTCCAACAACACCTTCCCACCAACCTGGTGTGGGGTTACCTTCTTCAGCAGCGCCCGTGACGTGGCTATCGCCCGTCCATGCATGACAAATTAAAATTGCATTCGTTGCATCTGCGTTCAGCGTTCCCCACGATTCATACGCGATGGAAACGTTGCTGAGAACTTTTCCACCATCGAGTGCGAACGGTCGATCTTCGGGAAACTCAGCAAACTTGCGACCGCCCACAGGCATGCCAGGAAACCATGCTCCTGTTGCTGGGTAATCATGTCGGGTCATACATTTTCCTCTGTTACGAAACTATGCGTTTTTGCAGTTCGTCACGCTCACCCAACTGAGCCAGCCCGTTGCTACGCCAGAAGGCGCAGCCACATCTTTCGCATTTCGCGAAATGGCACCGTGGGAAAACCCGGTTGCCGGACCTGTTGGTCACTCGTGATGTACTACTTGCATTGCCCGCCCGACTGAGCGGCCGGGAAGGCGTTGCATCAATAAGGCTACCCGCCGATATCGTCAATTCGGCGCAGCGGGCTTTGTTGGCGCTGTTAGAGGTTGTTGGCGCATGTCTCGCGCCTCAACCTCGTTTTTCTCTGGTAATTCTTGTGCAGAACTTTCTGACTCCGCTGGCCGTTCCATTCGGCACTCCGCCTCATGGGTTTGGCAGTCGGGCGATCTCTGTCATTCCTGCAGGAACGTCTGTTGCCACATTTGGTGGCACGGCAATGTCACGCGTTGACTTCTCGCAGTACGAAGCAGATCGACGGAGTAGGTCGCTACAAGTAGACACCAATGTGATATTTCTTGGACCGCCTTCGCGCGAACCAGGCGACTCCATTAATCATTCATGCGAACCGAACTGTGGCATGCGCAATGCAACCACCATTGTTGCCATGCGTGATATCGCAATAGGCGAAGAACTGACTTTTGATTACGCCATGAGCGATGCGAGTGATTACGACGAATTCAACTGCAATTGCGGAACCTCACTCTGTAGGGGACGCGTTCGCGCAGATGATTGGCGGTTAGACACATTGCGCCACAGATACAAAGGTTTCTTCTCGCCTTACATTCAGAGGAAAATTGATGCTGAGAAACATCGATCACTGCTCACCAAACGAGACGTTGAGGAAATGCTCGCGACTTACGACACACAGCCAGAGGTGGCATTGCGCAATGCGTTGAGGAAATGTTTCGGTATGCCTCACGCCACATGGGCAACACTGATCGAACTAGCGGCGAAGCAAACAGACGACATCAGTCAACTTCTTGCACTGAATACCGACGCTCTCGACAACCTGGTAAAAACCTTGAATGAAACTCGCGGCGCTGGCCTGTAGCCGCGTGTAAGTTTGCATCGATATGTACAAGTTTCTCGTTCGACCAAAGTGGATTGCCACTCACCTATTGGTGATTGCGCTCATAGTGCTGATGGTGAACCTGGGACAATGGCAGCTCAATCGTCACAATGTACGCAAAGAATTCAACGCAACGCTTGTGCAGCGATTTGATGCCCCAATACAACCACTTGAAACACTGTTACAAAGTGCCAAGCCAGAAGACATCGAATGGATGCCTGCTGCCATAACGGGAACATATCTTCAAGGCGAAGACTTCAGCATGGTCAACGTGTCTCAAAATGGCGTCGCTGGATATAACGCAGTTACACCGATGCTTCTAGAAGATGGCATGGTTGTTCTCGTGAACCGTGGCTTCATGCCGCTCGCAGATGCATTTCCACCTGCACCATCTGGAGAGGTTTCATTGCTTGGTCGAGTTCGTGCATCCAGCGAACGACGAACTGGCGCAGTCTCCGACCCAGCAACCGGCGAACTCACCGAGGTACAACGAATTGATATTGACCGACTGCAACAACAGATCGATGGAAAGTTAGCTCCCGTGTATGTTCAACTCCTGAAGAGCACTCCCGCTGAAACACCAATACTTTCCACCATTGTCGACCCAGATTTCAGCAACGGTCCACATTTGAGTTACACCGTGCAATGGTGGTTCTTTTCACTCTGCGCTGCAGGAGGATGGGTTGTTCTTGTAAGACGCGAGCTGTTGAAGCAGAGAAAGTCTTAGTGCTGACTTTCTAATTGCGCCATTCGCTTGAATTGCTCAACAACATTCGGGCTCTTGTGCGAAGCGTCTTTGCTTCGATACACCGTGTCGACATTGACGCTGATGCGACCAAACTCTTTCCATGTTGCAAAAGATTTCTTTGGGTCACCCAGAATGTCGGCACAGATTTCGCGAGCAGCATCAAACGCGTCCATGCCTTGCGCTTGACGATCACTTGCCTCGCGCAACACGTAAGCCAAGTACTCGCGAACACGGGAAACGCCTGCCTTGTCAGTGAGAGGACCGTGTCCAGGCACCACAGTTTCAACATCAAGTGAATTGATGAGATCGCATGCTGCTATCCAGTTTTCAAGCGGGCCTGCCCACACAATTGGCGCACCGCCGATGAACAAAATGTCACCTGTGTACACCGTACGAGCATCGGGAACATAGGCGATGGTGTCGCCCGCTGTATGCGCTGGCCCAACTTCAATGAGCTCAACGTCGCGGCCACCAGCTTTCACCGTGAGCCGACCAGTGAACGTTTGCGTTGGCATCGTCATTTCGATTCCCTCGAATTCGAAATCGCCAAAGAACGACCTGAATAGATCTCCCACTTCCCCAGGTGCTTTGTTCAGCGCAGCCAACATTGCAGGCGGAACTTCAGTCATTTCGTGAGCCGTGGCCGCCGAGGCAACAATCTCTGCGCCAGTTACCAATTCATTTCCGTAGCAATGGTCGCCATTGGCGTGTGTGTTCACCACAGTTGCGATAGGCGCAGACTGTGTAGCGCGCTTCATGGAGTCGAGCATTGATGCGGTGAGCTTGAGGTCGAACAACGTATCGACAAGAAGTGATGAGCCCTCACCAACGATGAGACCTGCATTGCTGTATCCCCAACCGCCATCGGGTTGCAGATACGCGTAACAATTGTTTCCTATTTCATGAAGACCGAGCGAATAGTTGGTGTCCATGATGAGAAACCTTTCCTACTGAAGGCGGGTAAGCCCGGCTTTTAGGTTGCGTACGGCTTGAGCAATGCGCTGTTCGTTTTCAATAAGCGCGAAGCGAGCGAAGCCTTCTCCACCAGGACCAAAACCTGCGCCTGGCGAAAGTGCAACATTGCAATCACGAACCAAGTGACTGCAGAATTCAACTGAGTCCATGTCGCTATACGCCTCAGGAATTGGCGCCCAAACAAACATGGATCCACGTGACTTGGGAATGTGCCAACCAATTCTGTCGAGACCGTCGATAAGTGCATTACGTCGGCTCTCATAAATGTTTGACACTTCCTGCGGGAAGTCTTGCGCTTCGTTCAACGTAACGGTCGCAGCAATTTGCACAGGTTGAAATGTTCCATAGTCGAGATAGCTCTTCAACTTCATAAGCGCACCTACAACTTGCTCGTTGCCCGCCATGAATGCAACGCGCCAACCGGCCATAGAGAAGCTCTTCGTCATGGAATACAACTCAACTGCGCATTCCATTGCACCTTCTGCTTGCAAGATTGATGGCGGCTTGTATCCGTCGAAGCCCACGTCGGCATATGCGAAGTCGTGAACCACAATCATGTCGCGCTCGCGACAGAAGTCAACAACGCGTTGCATGAATGGAAGGTCGACTGTTGCACCAGTTGGGTTGTGTGGGAATGACACCACCAGCACGCGTGGGCGTGGCCAACCGTTCTTGTATGCCTCGGTGAGGTTTTCGAAGAACTCATCCGAATATTGCTGGTCGTCAATTACTTGCTGACTGCGCATTGGCACTTGACGCACATCGGCGCCAGCAAAGATCGGACCGTAAATATGAATTGGATAACTCGGACTTGGAACAATTGCTGCATCGCCGCGGTCGAGCAATACCCACATGAGGTGGCTGAAGCCTTCTTTGGAACCAATGGTGTTCGTAATCTGCGTCTCTGGGTCTAGCTTCACTCCCCAATTACGCATGTACATGTCGGCAACTGCTTCGCGAAGTTTTGGCAAACCGCGAGACAATGAATAACGATGATTCTTCGAGTTCTGCGCTGCTTCGATCAATTTGTCGACAGCAATTTGTGGCGATGGAATGTCTGGGTTACCAAAGCCCAAGTCGACAACATCGTTACCTTCGTGACGCGCCTGAATCTTCAGGTTGTTGATGATGGTGAAGACGTACGGGGGTAGATTGGTGATGCGACGAAATTCCACAGAGACAAACTAGTCGTGCAGATGCAGTAAAGCGGCACCAATTGCGCCAGCCCGCTCGCCCAGTTGCGCCGACTTCAGCACTGGATGCACCCTGTGGTTCGGGGCGTACAACATGGTGGCAAAGCGTTCCTGAATGTGCGGTAGAAGCATGTCCGCGTTTTCCATGACGCCTCCACCAATCACAATGGTGTCGGGGTCGGACATGTTGGCAATGTTGGCAAGCCCAAGTGCTACCCACGTACAGAATGTGTCAATCACTCGAAGTGCATCAACGTCACCCGACCTCGCACGAATGATTACTTCCTCGCCTGAGGCTCCTCCCGCTAGCCGAGAAAGTCCAGCACCCGATGCATAGCGCTCCCAACATCCACGCTGACCGCACGGGCAGTCATCGCCGTTTGCTTGCACCACCATGTGGCCAACTTCGCCAGCATGTCCATGTGCACCATGTTGCAACGCGCCACCAGAAACGAGTCCACCGCCAATTCCAGTTCCTAACGTGACCATCCACATGTCGCGTGAACCAACACCCGCGCCGCGTTGCCATTCTGCAAGTGCCGCACATGTTGCATCGTTGTCGCACCACACGGTTTCGCCCAACGCGTTTGCAAGTTGTTCTCGTACAGAAAATTCAATTGCTGTAATCATGTTTGGTGACGAACGAATGACACCGTCGCGAGAAATGAGACCGGGAACGCCAAGCCCAACCGAAGTATGTTCACCGAGTTCGTGAACTATGGATGCAAGCGTTACAACAAGTTGGTCGGCAGTAGGCGTTGGTTTACGAACTTCGCGAACGACACTGCCTCGGTCGTCAACAACTACGCCGAGACATTTTGTGCCACCGACATCGATGCCTGCGGCGAGACTCACGATTCTGAGCGGGACTTCAGTTCTTTCAGCGTGCTGAGAATGCGCATTTCGGCGCGACGCTTCACAAACCCTGGAAGTGGGATAACTAATTCAACAGCAAGGTCGTAGGCAACGCGAGTTCCACTTCCATCAGCGCTAAACGAATATGCACCGCGAAGCGAACGCATGATGTCGCCATCAACGAGATGCCACGACAATGCATGAGGAGCCTTTGAGTAGTCGTACTCCAATGTGTAATGAGTACTTCTGCCAAGGGCTGAAGCGCGATACTCAACAGTGTGCGGTCGACCTTGTGCATCGCGCGTAAGCACAGTTGCTTCTTTAACATCTTTGGCCCACTCGGGGTACTGTTCGAAACCGCTAGCAACGTCAAAGCATCGCTCGGCTGTTGCGTCAATGAATACGGTGTCGGAGCCAGAATCAACCATGAGCACCATCTTTGCCGATTTCACCCTCTGGTGCAGAAACTTCAGGAAGTATTCGCTTGCCGAATGTTCCGTACTTGCTGGCCCATAAACCGTTCAGTCCCAGCCCAAGCAATGGCACCAATACCCCAAACGCCAACGTGCTCCCCGACACACCATCGGTGGATCTGCGGATAATCGCCCCACCAAGCCCTACAACGACCTGAACTCCGAGCGCCGAATTCATCATTCGCATGACCGACTTTGTGGCAACCCCATCGATAAGGAAAAACAGTCCGGCCACCGAGATTTCATCGCCGCGGCTGCGCTGCACTGCCGAGAAGTAACCCCAAATGAACGTGGCCACACCAATGGCAAACAGCAGTAGGTCAACAATGGCCACAAGCCTGCGAAGTGGTGAATTGAAAACGACTACAGCAAGTACAGATACGACAACGAATACCGCCGTAAGCGCTGCATTCAATTTCACGATCTTCATGCGTTTACCTTAAGCACAGCAGCAAGTCTTGCAGTGAGCACGTTGTAGTCAAATTCGGCAAGCGCGCGCTCGCGAGATGCGACACCCATTGCCTGCAACTTTGTTTTGTCGCTGAGCAATGCGTCTATCGCGCGAGCGACTTTGGCAACGTTGCTTGGTTCGTCAATCACGACACCAGTTACGCCATCAACCACGGCCTCTGCCGAGCCACCGCTCTGCCCTGCCATCTGAGGCACTCCGCATGCAGCGGCCTCGGAAAACACAATTCCAAAACCCTCTTGCTCAAGCCCACCCCAGCGCGTGCGACACAACATTGCCGAAAGATCTGCGCTTGCATACAACAGGGGAAGGTCTTCGTTCGACACTCTTCCCAACAGCGTCACTGGAGCATGCGTTTGCGTAATGAGCTTTTGCAAACGATCGGTGTCGCGACCCTTACCCCCGATTACAACGCGCAACTTTGGCCTGCTCGGGGCAAGCGCCGCCGCCGCACGAATGAGCGTGTCAAAACCTTTACGCGGCACTAATCGACTGACACCAACAATGAGTTCGGCATCGTGGTCGAAACCAAACTTCGAACGTGTTGCGTTACGTTGCTCAACAGTGATTGGCGCAAAGCGTTCAGTGTCGACGCCTGGTGGCACGACAGTGATGGGCAAACCTTCTCCGCCTGCCTGACGAGCTTCTGCAGCGGGATACCCACCGGCTGCAATGATGTGCTCTGCTCCACGTAACACGCGTGCAAGAACTTGTTTCGAGCCAGGCAAACGGCCAGGCACTGTTACTTCGGAGCCATGCAACACCACCATGTACGGAAGTTTGAGAGATGGACCAACGATGCCGAGCGGAACCGCAGGGTCGAGCACTACGAAATCGGCACCAATTTCTTCCGCCATGTCGTTGATGCGCTGAATCATCCACGGGTGCGGCAACAGCACTGGCTCCTTCGTTCGCCGAATGAGATACGGCTGCTGCGCATCGAACTCTGCTGCATCTTTATGTGGCGACGTGAGAACCGCAAACGAATCGGGCGGAAGCCTGCGCCACCACTCCCACAACAAATTCTGAATTCCACCCACCTTCGGCGGGAAATCGTTAGTGACGAGAAGATGTTTCATGGAAGGCGCTCGCTCCAATACTTACAGATGCGTTAGCCAACCCGCACTTCAGGCAAGTTATGCAACTCTTCCTCTACAACAGGATCATCATCAGTTACTGGAATGAACTGATGTAATCCCAGTCGTGCTGCACTCCAGATTGCATGCGCCCGAAGCATTGGCTCTGCATGTGCACAGAACTTTTCGATTGCGTCGCGCACGCCCGCGTCATGCGCACTGCCAATGTTGCCCAGCACAATAAGTAAATTGCGTCGAACCCACATGGGATTGCGATCGGCTATGTACCACTGACCAACTGATTCAAGAAGTTGTGTGTCGTCCATTTCGAGCATGCGCAAAATAGGAATCCATGCGCGCACCACCGATGGCTTAGTGGTAATACCCAACCGAATAGTTGGCGGGCACACGTCTTGACACGAGTCGCACCCGTACACGCGGTCGGCAAGTGCAACTCGGTAATCACGGTTGAACACGCCGGGCTTTTGCACCAACCACGCCAAACACTTTGCGGCGTCGATGACACCAGGTTCGACAATGGCATTCGTTGGACATGAGTCCAAACATCGTTTACACGCACCACACCCATCTTCGACTGGCCGCTCATTCACCACAAGTGGAGCATCGGTAACGACACTTCCCAACACGAAGAAACTGCCCGCTCCATTGATGAGCAAATTTGCGTTCTTGCCATACCAGCCGAGTCCAGCGAGGTAAGCAGACTCACGATCCACAAGCGCATTGTGATCGACGAACACCTGTGCATTCCAGCCATCGGCCCGCAACGCATCACTCACCACACCAAGACCGGCGCGAAGCGAGTCGTAATAGTTGGCCCATGCATATCGAGCCACACGTGCGCTCAGTTGCTGCGGTTCGGGCGGAGTTTCTGTTGCATACGAACACGCGCCAACAATCATGGATTGTGCATTCGGCACCGACACTTGCGGGTTCGTTGAACGATCGGGATTGCGATACGTGAACTGCATGGTGTCGTGTAAACCAACTGCTTTACGCGCATGCAGCGTTTCGCGAGCGCGCTGCATGGTGGTTGCGGGTGCAACACCTAATCGATCGATGCCATGTGCTGAACCGAGTGCAAGTAACTGCTCGGTGTACGCGGCCGCTTCTTCGCGGCTAAATGGTTGCTGGTTAGCTAACGGCACGATGCCGAAGCGTAGGCACCATTCCGGCATTTGCGAGCAACCGCACTGCGCGCTGCTCTTCAAGGTTGAAAACTACGGCTGATTCCTGGGAATCTCCGCACATAAAGGTGACGAGGCAATCGCTGCACGCATCGGTTTCGCGCATGACGCACGAGTCGCAATTAATGACAAGGACTGGCTGATTATTGGCATTCATGATGGCTCCTGTAGTTACTGTCAGTGGGCTTTGGTTTCGGTTATTGAGTTCATGTGTGCGCCAATTGCGTACAGATGAAGTCTGCCCACCGGGTGTTACGGAGTTAGATGAATACCGCTCCATCGTGATCGATGTCCAAGATGTGCGAAGCACCAGACTTCGGCAACTTGCCTGCGATACGAGCGGCATCGGCCTTTGCACACAGCACGCCAACCGTTGGTCCAGAGCCCGAAAGCCATGAGCACCAGGCTTCGGTAGCAAGTGCTGCCTTGAAAGCTTCGTGTGAGTTTGGCGAAGCCGCAAATCGCACGTCTTGATGCATGCGGTCTTTGGTTGCCTCACGCAGTACTGCAATATCGCCTGCTGCAAATGCCGCCATAAGCAGTGCCGTGTGGCCAATGTTGAACACCACGTCTGGCAAAGGAACGGAAGACGCAATTGCGGTGCGCGACTTTTCGGTAGAGGTTTGGGTTTCGGGCACCCAAGCAATGAACGCTGGGTCTAAACCAAGAGGAAGCTTCACTACTTCGCCACCGGTGCTTGCCGTTACGCCACCGACGAGCGAAGCAGCAACGTTGTCAGGGTGGCCTTCAAGTTCGGTGCTGAGGCGCAACAACTCTTTACGGTCGGCAATGAGCGATTCCTTGCCATTGCGTTGTGCGTGGCCCAGCACTACGCCAGCAACTCGCGCTGCACCACTAAAACCAAGTCCGCGACCCATTGGAATGACGGAGCGAACCCAAACATTTCCTGTTCCGCCAGCATGGCGAAACGCGGCAAGCGATGGATGACTGTCGTCAATGACTTTGGCGAATTCTGGAAGCGCCGATCCGTCGTCAATGCCCATTTCCAAGTGCAGGGATAACGCCATGCCCAATGCATCGAAACCTGGGCCCAAGTTGGCCGAACTGGCGGGAACGCGGACGCGCAATGCACTCATAGCGATCTATCGTGCCACAGCGTTGCTAGAAATTTTCAATGCTTCAACAACGCGCAAAGCAGCACCGTTATCGATTGAGGCTTGCGCGAGTAACACGCCCTCTTCCAAAGACGAACTGATGCCAGCAACGGTGAGACCAGCGGCTGCGTTTAACACCACGATGTCGCGCACGGGACCAAGTTGACCGTTGAACGTGTCGAGCACAACGCGGGCGTTGTGCGCCGGGTCGCCACCACGAACTGCAGTGACATCAGCAGGCTGCAGACCCAGGTCGCTTGCATTGATAGTGAACTCGCGCAAGGCATTGTCGCGCACTTCAACAACCGAACATGGTCCGCTCAGTGAAAGTTCGTCTAGTCCGCCATGTCCGTGCACAATCCATGCGCGTTCTACTCCGCGTGTGGCAATTGCGCGAGCCATTTTCTCGGCTGCACTTGGGTCGCCAACTCCAACGACCATGAACGAAACATTTGCAGGGTTAGCCATTGGGCCAAGCAAGTTGAACGCAGTGGGTACGCCAATTTCTTTGCGTGTTGGACCAGCGTGACGAAATGCTGGGTGGAACTTCTGCGCGAAACAAAAACCCATGCCAGCATCTATGACACAGCGTGCGACATCTGCAGGGTCAAGGTCAATTCGAATTCCAAGAGCTTCCAACACATCGGCAGTTCCACACTGCGAAGATGCCGCTCGGTTCCCGTGTTTGCATACAGGCACACCTGCGCCAGCAACAACGAATGCTGCCATTGTTGAAATGTTTACCGAATGCGACTTGTCACCGCCAGTGCCGACAATGTCAATTGCGCGCGCTGCAATATCTGCTGGAAGGTCAACACGGGCAGAAGCATTACGAACTTCAGCGAGCATTCCTTCTAGTTCAACTGCGCTTTCACCTTTTGTGCGCAAGCCCATTACCAGTGCAGCAATTTGCGCTGACGTTGCTTCGCCTTCAAGCACGGTGCGCATCGCAGCACGAGACTCATTCAACGACAAATCGGTTCCAGCTGAAATTTTTCCGAGCACCACTGCCCAGCCGCCTACTTCTTCAACGGCGCTCATTGCGCAACTCCGTTATGCAGATTGACGGCGCTGGCGCAACATTTTGCGGCGGTCACGGGCAGTTGCTCCGCCCCACACACCCTGTTGTTCGCGAGTATCCAACGCATAGTTAAGACACGCTATGCGAACCGTGCATTGCTCGCACACCGATAAAGCGAAGTCGGCGTGGTCTTCATTTTCGGGGTAGAAGATTTCAGCATCGAGTCCTTGACAAGCGCCATTGCTGCGCCACGCCACATCCGCTATCGCCATGCACGGCCCCCTTTGCCAAATGCTGACTACTTCCCCGCGGGTGACTGTAGAACGGCGATGGGTGTTCGTGCCAATTTGCCTATGAGGCCCAATACGGGCCTAGTTGTGCCCCTTACGGGCGAAGATCAGTGAGCAACTCGGTAACGGTGAAGCCCGGCAGTTGGACGCTTTCGCCGTATGCAGGGTGATCGCACACCAACTGTGCACCGCCGGCAGCAAAGAGTTCTACTTGTTCTGGTGTGAACTCGAAGCGAATGTAATGCACCGCTGCAGTGATGTAGTCGCGGGTGAGTTGTTCGGCGTGCGCCTCATCGGTGATGCAACGAACTTGAGTTCCATCGCTCAGCTTGAGAAGCATTGAGCTTTCAATGCCTACCAACTTTGGCAGCCACTCGCGCATTTGCTCTTCAGTCGTCAACTCAATGAACAACGTCGCCGACAATTGACCAGCCTCAGGAATGAGCGGGTTGTAGGCGTGAAGCTCTTCCATCACTTGCTCGTCGTGCATCGACTTTTCCGAACGAATCATTTCTTGAATCTGGTACCACATGGTTTGACGATTCTCAAACATGACTGTGATGACTTCGCCAAGACCAATACGACGCTTGCGCTTGGTTTCGATACTTGTTTTACGACTCTCTTCGCGAATGCGCTCGTATGCGCGAAGATCGAGAATGTCTTCTAGTTTGAGTTTGCGTGATGCAACTGCATTGGCGGGGGTTGCCATGGTTATTTCTCCTCTGTGAAGCCGTACGCACGTGCAACAACTTGCAGTGGGTGTACGGGTTGGTTTCCTGTTTGTTCGTTTATTGCGGTGTTTGCCAAATGGCAATCGCCGGTTACGACGTCGCCATTTGCTTCGTTAATCATTCTTCCGAGCTTTTCGGCAATCGGCATAGACAAGTGCGCATTCTCTGCGCGTAATCCCCACATGCCGTCGATACCTGAACACTGCTGCACAAGTTTGATCTTTGCTCCAGTCAATTTCATGAGGTCGCGACTCTTCAAACCAATGTTTTGTGCGCGCAAGTGGCAAGGCGTGTGATACGTAACCGTCTCTGGAACCGTTCCCTTGAAATCGGTATCGAGTGACTTGCCTTCTGTCTTGTGGATCTTGATGAGATATTCAGCCGCATCAAAGGTGTGCTCGGATACCAACTTGGCATCTGGGCCACCGACGTAGTCGACATAGTCCTTCTTCAAGATGTAACTGCACGTTGGCTGTGGAACGACAATGTCTTTGCCAGCGCGAACATCTTTCACCAGTTCTGAAATGTTCTTTGCGGCAACCTTCGTGAAGGTGTCCATGTCGCCAGAGTGCAAGTACGGAGCACCACAGCAATTGGTTGTGCCGGCAAGTGAGCACGAAATGCCGTTGTGCTCGTACACCTTCACCATGTCGTGACCAATGCGTGGGTCTTGATATTCAACGAGACACGTTGGGAATAGCGCTACATCGCCCTGCGATTTGGTGAGACGAATTTGTGGACGCTTCTTGAACCAGGTGGTGAAGCGCTGCTTGGCAAATGGTGGCAACATGCGCACGCTCGAAATACCTGCGGTCTTTTCGACGACCTTACGAATAAGCGAGCCAGGCTTGGCGCCCATGACCACATTGCTGATTACTCCAGCTTTTGTTGCCACTTTGCCAAGAGCATCGGTGTGCCCCATGACTGCGGTGGTGAGCTTGTCGCGAGCTGAAACCTGGCCATTGGCGCGACGCATGGCGTCTGCGCGAAGCATGAGGCGAGGAAAATCGAGAGCCCATTCGTGAAGTTCTGGAATGTATGGGCACATGACGTAACACAATTTGCATTGGAAGCATTCGTCAACAACGTGATCTTGTTGAGCAGGTGTCATTTTCCCTGCGTCTTGATCGTCATGCATGTCGACGTACGAGAACAGCGTTGGGAAAGAAGGACAAAACTTAAAGCACAAACGGCAACCGTGGCATAAGTCGTATACGCGCTCAAGCTCTTTACGAGTGTCTGCTTCGTCAAGATAGAGCGGGTGATGTGGATCGTAAATTGTTGTCATTGTCTTATGCCTTTGTTTTTGAACTAAAAACTTGCAGTGGATGTTGCACAGTTTCCCATGCAACATCCACCAAGTACTGAATATTTCCTAGATCAGGAAATGCTCTTCAAGCCTTCTGCGAAGCGGCCAGCGTGGCTCTTCTCAGCGCGTGCAAGAGTTTCGAACCAGTCAGCGATTTCGGCAAAGCCTTCGTCGCGTGCGGTCTTTGCGAAACCTGGGTACATCTGGGTGTACTCATAGGTTTCACCTACAACTGAAGACTTCAGGTTCTGCTCGGTGTCGCCGATTGGCTCTCCCGATGCTGGGTCGCCTACTTCTGCAAGGTACTCAAGGTGACCGTGTGCGTGACCGGTTTCGCCGTCAGCAACGTTCTTGAACAATCCAGCAATGTCTGGGTAACCCTCGATGTCTGCCTTCTGTGCGAACCACAAGTAACGACGATTTGCTTGGCTCTCGCCTGCAAACGCTTCCTTGAGGTTTTCATGTGTATGGGTGCCTGCGAGGCCTGCCATGATTTTCTCCTCTGTTGTTGTTTGGTGTTGTTTTACTTACTTATTTTCGCCTGCAGTGCAGGAGACTTTGCATGCGCTGTCTTGTGTGACTTCGCACGACTCTTTTCGCATGTTGAACACACGCCCTGAAACACGACCCCAACTTCGTTGATGGTGAAGTCTTCAATACCAACTGGCTTTAATGCGGCAGTGCCATTTACATGAACATCGCGAATTTGTCCGCAGTCAACACACACCACGTGGTGGTGGTCGTCGAGGTTTGGATCGAAGCGAGTTGCACCACCACCAATATCGATGAATTGCAGTTCGCCCATTTCGGCAAGTTCGTTCAACGTTTGATACACCGTGCGCAACGAAATGCCTGGCATTTGAGCCGAAGCTTCAGCAAACAATGCTTCGGCCGTTGGGTGCTTGTCGTTGCCGTGCATCAGTTGGAATATCAACTGGCGCTGTGGCGTGAGCTTGCGACCCTGGCTGCGGTAAGCCGTTGCGAGTTCGGTTGGCGTTTGCATGAGTGGCAAGGTAATTCAGAAGAAACCCAATTTGCAATTCGTGCGAATAAGAAATCTATGCAAACTAGCGATGAACGCAAAATGGCGCAAAATAGCGGTCTGAGAAGCACTGGCGTTTAGGCTGACCACGTGAATTTTGACCGCAACTTCAATATCGATCGGCTCAAAAGCGAGCAATTTGATGTATTGGTCATTGGTGGCGGAATTACCGGGGTTGGAGTAGCCCTCGACGCCGCTACTCGAGGTCTTCGAACCGCGCTCGTTGAGAAGGACGACTTCTCGTCGGGTACTTCGTCGAAGAGCAGCAAGCTCATTCATGGTGGCCTGCGCTACTTACAACAGGGTGAAATTGGCTTGGTATACGAAGCGCTACATGAACGTCAGCGACTGCGGAAAAACGCACCTCACCTCGTACACATCCTCCCCTTCATGATTCCTATCCTCACCAAGGATGGCGTGATTTCGAAAAAGATCGCACGCGCGCTTGGCAGCGCATTGTGGATGTATGACCTGACTGGTGGTTGGCGCATAGGAAAGTTCCACCGTCGCTTAAAGGCAAAAGCCGCACATAAGCATTTGCCAACCATGCCGTTCGAGAAACTTGGTAGTGCGTATTTGTACTACGACGCTGCTGCCGATGATTCACGTTTGTGCGTGACTGTTGCTCGTACCGCTGTGCAACATGGAGCAGCAATTGCTAACCAGTGTGCCGTAACGAAAATTGTGCATGATGACAAGGGTGTGGCACGCGGCGCAATCGTTCAACCGCTAGTTGGCGAACCATTCACTATTCGCGCAACCACAGTGGTGAATGCTGCAGGAGTGTGGGCAGACAATGTTCGTCAAGCAGATGAAGGCAACAACCCGCACAGCATTCGACCTGCAAAGGGAATTCACATCACGGTTCCTTGGAAGAAGGTGCAAAACGACATTGCCATTGTGATTCCCGTGCGTCGAGACAAGCGCAGTTTGTTTGTGGTGCCATGGATCTCAAACGGAGACGGCACGTACCAATACACCTACGTTGGAACCACCGACACAGACTTTGCTGGTGGCGTAGACGAATCGCAAACCAGCGCAGAAGATATTCACTACGTACTCGAAGCGTTGAATCAGTCCATCACCACGAACGTGACTATTGATGACGTGACGGCCGTATGGTCGGGGCTTCGACCACTCGTGCGTAACGAAGATGGAACAACTGCAAAAGGCAAAACTGCGGACTTGTCGCGCAAACACAAAGTGAAAGTTTCAGACTCTGGCGTAATTTCCATTATGGGTGGCAAGCTCACCACGTATCGCAAAATGTCTGAGCACACAGTTGACGAAGTGGTGAAGCACACAGGTAAAGCCAAGAAATGCAAAACGAAGAATTTGCAATTCATTGGCGCGAAAGGCTTCAAGTCGTCCATGTCACATGGTCCAGATGCTCACTTGGCAGAGCGCTTCGGTGGAGAACTACACCGAGTGAAAGAATTGATCGCACAGGACCCAT
>Ga0208082_1000100_pt1 | contig 23525 bp, 22 predicted proteins | sample LakMenE09Jun09ns_FD_150683 | JGI IMG/M metagenome (GOLD analysis project Ga0208082, IMG submission 150683) | Freshwater microbial communities from Lake Mendota, WI - 09JUN2009 deep hole epilimnion ns (SPAdes) | ecosystem: Environmental > Aquatic > Freshwater > Lake > Epilimnion/Euphotic zone ... | reverse complement strand
GATTTTGGGGCTCAATACGCCCAGTTAATCGCTCGTCGTGTGCGCGAGGCGCAGGTGTATTCAGAAATCGTGCCGCATCGCATTACGGCCAAAGAAGTTCGCCAGCGCAAGCCAATCGGCATCATTTTGTCGGGCGGACCGGCAAGCGTGCACGTCGATGGTGCGCCGCTTCTTGATCCTGAGATTTACGAACTGGGCATTCCGATTTTGGGCATTTGTTATGGCTGCCAGTTAATCGCTCAGCAATTGGGTGGAGAAGTGGCTCGCGGTGGACGTGGCGAATATGGACGAACCTCACTGCAGCGCATTGCGGGCTCAACATCGCAATTGCACCACGATTCAATTCCTGCCCGACTGAGTGTGTGGATGAGCCACTTTGATGCGGTGTCGGTGTTGCCAAGTGGATTTGTTGCAACGGCGAGTACGCCAGATGCGCCAATGGCAGTCATTGAAAGCTCGACTCGAAAAATTTGGGGAGTGCAGTATCACCCAGAAGTTGGGCACACCGAATATGGCCAAGATGTGTTGGAACAGTTCTTGCACCGACTTGTTGGAGCCGAACGTTCGTGGACCATGTCATCAATCGTTGACGATCAAGTTGCCGCAATTCGCGAACTCGTAGGCAAAGAGCGCGTGATCTGTGGTCTTTCTGGTGGAGTGGACTCCGCAGTTGCTGCAGCGTTAGTGCATAAAGCAATTGGCAATCAGCTCACATGCGTCTATGTAGACATTGGGCTCATGCGCAAAAACGAAAGTGCGCAAGTTGTTGAAACGTTTAAGCGCAACATGGGCATTGAACTGATCCATGTGGATGCAGGTGCACGGTTCTTTGAAAAACTGAAAGGGATCACCGAGCCCGAGGCGAAACGCAAAGCAATCGGTGAAACCTTCGTGCGAATTTTTGAAGAACACACTGGCGGAATCACCGATGCGAAGTTTTTAGTGCAAGGAACGCTGTACCCAGACGTGATTGAAAGTGGTGGCGTTGATGGAACTGCAAGCGTGATTAAGAGTCACCACAACGTTGGCGGACTGCCAGACGACATGACATTGAAGTTGTGCGAACCACTGCGCACATTGTTTAAAGATGAAGTACGTAAAGTGGGAACTGAACTGGGTTTGCCAGATGAAATTGTGTGGCGTCAGCCGTTTCCAGGCCCAGGCCTTGGAGTGCGCATTATTGGTGAAGTCACACCAGACAAAGTCGCAATTTTGCAAGAAGCAGATGCAATAGTTCGTGAAGAAGTAAAACTCGCGGGGCTAGAACGCGAAATTTGGCAAGCGTTTGCAGTGCTTGCCGATATTCGTTCAGTAGGTGTGATGGGTGATGAGCGCACGTACGGCAGGCCAATCATCATTCGTGCAGTAACCAGCGAAGATGCAATGACAGCAGATTGGGCACGATTGCCATACGAACTACTCGAGAAAATGTCCTCGCGAATCATTAACGAAGTGAAAGGTATTAACCGAGTGGTGTACGACGTGACGTCGAAACCACCAGGAACCATTGAGTGGGAATAGCCCTATTTGCTGGGCTTTACGCTGAATGACATCAAACCGTAACTATCGGTAGGATTGTCACATCATGATCCGTGACGCCATTGGGCGTATACGTCGAAGCGCACCAGTATTGGTGGCCATCATCCTCACCACTTCGGTGGCTGTGGGTTACCCCGTTGCGCCTGCGAACGCTGTGGGCAAGTTGCCTGCAACAGGCTCATCGAATGATGAGCAGCAGCGCGTAAACCAGATCATTGCTGAACTTGATCGTTTGGGTGAACAGATCGATGCACTTGGCGAAGATTATTCGCTTGCAGTGAACGACATGGAAGACATTGCGATTGAAATCAAGAACACAGAGAAGCGCATTGCTGAAAAAGAAGTTGAGCTTTCAACAATGCAAGGTGAACTAAAGCAACTTGCATTGAAGACATTTACACACGGTGGCTTATCAAGTGGACTTTCGAGCATTCTTGGCTCAACGAGTTCGCTCAGTGACATTGTGCGTAAAAAGTATTTGACAGGTGTTGCTTTGAATACTGGTGTTGGAAACACTGATGCGTTGCAAGGCGTGATTGATGATCTGGCAAAAGAACGTTCAACGTTGGAAAAGCAAAAGAAGAAGGCCGAGTCTGCAGCAAACTATGCAGCGTCTCAATTGGACAGAGCGGAATCTCTTGCTTCTGTTTATGAACAAAAGCAAGCGCAAGCAGAGCGAGAGCTTGGCGCTGCATTGCGATCAGAGCGCCAGCGTCGTGAAGCAGCAGCGTTAGATGCTGCGCAGGCCGAAGCCGCAAAATTCAAAGGCGCTAAGTACGCCAACGTTGCACCTGCATCGTCAAAGGCAGGATCAGCAATTCGAGCTGCGCTTTCGCAACTCGGTGTTCGGTATCGATTTGGCTCTAAGTCGCCCGGCGTTTCATTTGACTGTTCAGGTCTTACGTCATGGGCTTGGGGAGTGGCGGGAGTAGGAATCCCGCGAACATCGCGTACGCAGTACGCGGGTCTGAACCGTATTCCAACGGCTGCTATTCAGCCTGGAGACTTGATTTTTAGTGGCTACCCAATTCACCACGTGGCTATGTATTTAGGTAATGGCCAGATGGTGCATGCTCCCCGCACAGGTGACGTAGTGAAGGTGAGTGCGGTGTATTGGTCGCGTGTTGTTGGAGTAGTTCGGCCAAGATAGTAAGTATGACCGTGTCACTTCCTGGTTGGAATCAATCAACGTTTACTCACGACGGGGTAACGCACGAGACGTATCGCAAGGGCAGCGGACCAGCGGTTGTTGTTGTGCATGAAATTCCAGGCATCACACCAAAGGTGTTGGAATTTGCAGAACGAGTGGTTGCACAGGGATTCACCGTGGTGATGCCGCTTTTAGTTGGCGAAGTAGGCCGCGAACCATCTGGTGGTTACGGCGCTTCGTCTATGAGCAAAATATGTATCTCGCGTGAGTTCACCACAATGGCAATGCACAAAACCTCACCAGTTATTTCGTGGTTGCGTGCACTTGCACAGCAAATTCATGGCGAAGTTGGTGGTGTAGGTGTTGGTGCAGTTGGCATGTGTTTCAGCGGTGGGTTTGCGCTGGGAATGATGGTGGACGACATCATGGTTGCGCCTGTGTTGTCGCAACCGTCAATGCCGTTTGCAATTGGCTCACGTCGATCTGCAGATCTCAACCTCAGTCCAAGTGATGAAGCGCGAATTGTTGAACGTGCTCAAGCAGGGTGCCAGGTACTCGGTCTGCGATTTACTGGCGACAAGTTGGTTGGCACGCGTTTCAATTCGTTGCGTGAACTTTTAGGTGATGCTTTTGTTGCCGTGGAATTTGAGTCAACTACGAAACAAGATCACTCTGTGCTTACCGAGCAAATTCAGGAAGAGGGAGTGGCGCGTGTACTTGAGTTTTTGAAACTTAAGTTACAAAAGTAACTACTTTTCAATTTTCACAACGAAGCGTGGGTCGCGGAAACTCTTCAAGCTCTGTAGTGCCTTGCTTGCAGTGGTGCATTCCGTAACGAGATGGCGAGCAAGCTTCCCTTTTGCAGCCTTGGCGTCGTGTCCGCCAGCTTTGCCCGATTTTTCATTCAATCCAACAACGAAATATTCGCTGAGCAATTCAGTGTCAAGGGTGAATGCGGCGCGATGTTCTTGGGGGAGTAAATCAATGACTACCGATCCCTTGAATGCCTTATTTAGGGTTTCAGATAACGAGTCATGCCACCACTTCGACAGCAAACCAAATGGCGCAAAGCGCGCACCCATCTTTAATCGGTAATCGGGCACAGGGTCTGCTGCGCTGACCGCGCCAAGCAATCCGGAAATCACCACGATGCTGTTCAGCGCGCGAGTTTGTTGTGCAGAAGTGAGCGATGCGAGGTCGAGGTGATCCCACACCACGCCGGTGTATCGCTCGTGTGCAGCAAGCGTTGGAGCGCCGCGCAGTGCTGAGTTTGCGTCCTTGGCTCTCGCCAAGTGGGCCTTGCTTACACCGAGAAGTTTTTCGTCGCCGCCTTTGGTTTTTGCTAATTGATCGATGAGAGCTTTACGTTGAGAGGCAAGTTGCTTTCCAAAAACTCCAGAAGTTTCGCGCCATTTAGCCGTCGCCGATCCGCCTTCTGCTTTGCCCTCGGATGGAGGTAACAAGATAAACAGTGATGCCACGACACGAAAGTCTGCCTTACCCATGAGTATCCTTTGGGCATGGCAACCGTAAAACCAGTACAAAGTTGGGAAACCGACTGGGATCACGCCGATCCGGCATACAACCAGAACGCACCTCAAATTTGGGAGCAGCTGCGTGGCACATGCCCAGTTGCTCATACCGATCGATACGGCGGAGCTTGGTTGCCAGTAACTCACGCCGATGTTTCAGCAGTCGCTCGAGACACCGATCATTTCTCCTCCGAAGGTGCCGTGTTGTCCAACAAGCCACCGCGCGATCAGTGGGTGTCGATGGCGCCTATTGGTGGTGCACCGCCAATTACATCCGACCCACCGTTTCACGCAGACGCCCGTCGCCTGTTGCTTCCAGCATTTAGTCCGCAGGTTGTGGCTGAATGGGAGCCAGAAATTCGCCGCTTGTGCAACGAACTCATCGACAACATGGGTGACGTGGACACAGTTGATGCAGCAGTGCAGTACGCGCAGAACATTCCTGTGTATGTCATTGCGCGCATGCTTGGTTTGCCATTAGAAGACAGCGATTACTTCCGCGAAACCGTGCACATGGTGCTTGAAGAAATTGGCGCAGAGTTCGGAGAGCGTCAAGGAGCCTTCGAAAAGCTTGACGCGTATTTGGGAATGCACGTTCGCGACCACATTGAAAATCCAAAAGATGATCTCATTGGGTTTTTGTTGAATGCAAAAATTTATGATCAGCCACTTTCACCAGAGCATGTGGTTGGCACCATCATCTTGTTGATGGTCGCTGGTATTGACACCACATGGAGCTCCATTGGTTCATCCATTTGGCATCTTGCACAGCATCCATCCGACTTGCAACGAATGGTCAATGAACCAGAACTGTTGCCAACAGCAATTGAAGAACTGTTGCGTATGTATGCACCGGTCACCATGGCGCGCATTGTTAGCCAAGATGCCGAAATTGGTGGCTGCCCAGTAAAAGCTGGCGACTCAGTACTGCTCCCTTTCCCAGCGGCTAACCGCGACCCCGAAGTATTCCCCGATGCCGACAAGGTCATTATTGATCGCGAAGAAAATCGTCACGTGGCTTTCGGACTTGGTATTCATCGTTGCCTCGGTTCAAACCTTGCCCGTCTTGAACTTCGTGTTGCTGTTGAAGTGTTTATTCAACGCTTTCCAAAGTTTGAACTTGCTCATCCAGGCGCAGTTACTTGGAGCCTTGGTCAGGTTCGTGGACCACGCAAGTTGCCAGTACGAATTACGCAACGCGCATAATTCGTGTCGCATTCGCAACCACCATCCAGCATTGATCTGGATGCGTTAAATCCGGATCAGCGCGATGCAGTGCTGCATCCAACTGGCCCGTTGCTTGTTGTAGCTGGTGCAGGCTCGGGTAAAACTCGAGTGCTGACACAACGCATTGCGTATCTCATTGCTAATGGCGCGCACCCAATGCATATTTTGGCCATTACCTTCACCAATAAGGCTGCCCAAGAAATGCGCGATCGCGTGCAAGCACTCGTTGGTCCTGTTGCCAAGCAAATGTGGGTCAGCACATTTCACTCGGCGTGCGTGCGTATTTTGCGTGCACAGGCAGAGCATTTGGGTTATCCAAAAACATTTTCTATTTACGACCAGTCCGATGCCCAGCGCCTCGTTGGCTATTGCATTCGCGACTTAGGACTTGACCCGAAGCGGTATAGCGCTCGAGGAGTGCAGGCGCGCATCAGTTTGTGGAAGAACGAACTGGTCATTCCACACGATGCTGCGCAACAAGTGAACAACACCATCGATCAGAAGTATGTCGATGTGTATCGCGAGTATCAAAAGCGCCTAGAGCGCGCCGGAGCAATGGACTTCGACGATTTGCTCACCAATGTGGTGCGTTTGTTCCGTCAACACCCCGACATTTTGCGGGTGTATCAGGAGCGTTTTAAACACATTCTTATTGACGAGTATCAGGACACAAACATGGCGCAAAACGCCATTGTGGTCATGCTGGGCGCATTGCATCACAACGTGTGTGTGGTGGGCGACTCCGACCAAAGCGTGTATCGCTTTCGTGGTGCAGACTTCCGCAACATCTTGGAATTTGAAAATGCATTCCCCGAAGTAACCACTGTGGTGCTTGCGCAGAATTACCGAAGCACGCAAACCATTTTGGATGCAGCGAACGCAGTCATCACCAACAATGCGGGACGCAAACCCAAAGACTTGTGGACCGATCAGGGCAAGGGCGAGAAGATCGTTCGCTATTTCGCCAATGATGAATTTGATGAAGCCAAATGGGTCATTGCGCGTTTGAAAGAACTGCACGACGATGAGCATCGCAAGTGGAGCGATCTTGCCGTGTTCTATCGCACCAATGCGCAAAGCCGTGTGCTTGAAGAATCGCTAACGCATGGTGGAGTTCCGTACAAAGTGGTGGGTGGAACCAAGTTCTACGATCGCCGAGAAATTAAAGATGCACTGGCGTATTTGCGACTTGCATCAAACCCGCTTGACGAAGTGAGCATTAAGCGCGTACTGAATGTGCCAAAGCGCGGCATTGGCGACACCACAGTCGCAAAAGTTGACGTATACGCCAATGAAACTGGCATTTCATTTGCGCTTGCATTGCGCCGGGCCGCCGAGGCGGGCGTAGGTGCTGCAGGTGTGCGTGGAATCAACACGTTTATGCAGCTCCTCGATGAGTGTCAAACCATGTTGGAAGAGGGCCCTGGTCCGGTGTTGCGCCATGCAATGGAACGAAGCGGGTACCTGGCCGAACTGGTTGCTGAAGACACGGTTGAGTCTGCTGGCCGCGAAGAAAACGTGCAAGAACTCATTGGTGTTGCCAGTGAATTCATGCAAGTAGATGAATTTTTAGAACAAGTCGCACTTGTTGCTGACACCGATCAAATCGATTCAGAGAATCACGTCACGTTGATGACGTTGCACTCGGCGAAAGGCCTTGAATTCCCAGTTGTGTTTATCGTTGGTGTTGAAGAAGGAATTTTCCCGCACAACCGCGCACTTACCGACCCAGTGGAATTGGAAGAAGAACGCAGACTTGCGTACGTGGGCATAACGCGTGCAAAAGAGCGCCTCGTGCTCAGTCATGCGTGGAGCAGAAGCCTGTTTGGCAATACCAACTACAACCCGCCGTCACGTTTCCTTGCAGAAATTCCAGACGAACTCATTGAGCGCGAAGGCAACACCGACTCTGGTGCCGATTCGCAGCGTTACAGCTATCGATCCCAAGCCGACCGCGGTTATGCACCAACCACTCGGTTGTCGCGAACCGGACCAAGTGTTGCCCCGGTATCAAGTGCGCACATGCAAACTGAGAGTCACGGCTTGCGCATTGGTGACGAAATTGTTCACCCAACTTTTGGTGAGGGAATCATCATCAACATTCGAGGTCAAGGCGAAAAAGCTGAAGCAGCAATTCGCTTTCGCTTAGTGGGCGAAAAGCATCTTTCGCTGGCATGGGCGCCGCTGAAAAAATCTGGACAATAAAATCGTTACGGCGTGACGGGGTTCATGGTTCCCCGCAAGTCAATGAGCAACGTGGTTTTGTTTTCGACAATCGGACGAACATCGGTTGGTGGCATTAACTGTTCAACAGTGAGCGTGCGTCCTTCGCAGTCGGTAAACGAATGGGTTTTTTGAATCTGTGTAACAAGACATTCATCGGTTCGATCGGCGGGGTATGCGTAGTACACCTGCCATCCTTTTGCCACGTCAGTGCCGTTGTGCTCAATCACGATTGATCGCTTGCCCAAAGGGTCGCGTAGGTCTGGATACAGCACCGGGCCGTTCTCGGCGATGGATTCTGCAATGTCTGCGACCTGTCCAACGACGAATGTTCGGTCTCCGGTCGTGGTTGTCGTCTCTGTCTTATTGGTGACGTATGTCGCCATGAGCCAGGTCACCCCAAACAGTGCGGCGAAAAAGACGATGCCCCCAACAATGGGAAATACCGCACGGGTAAAGGGTGATTTGGACCAACGTGCCATGTCTCAAGTGTTGCCGATATTGCTCGGCGGTGCCTACTCCTTGGGCAAAGCCGCGGGTTGGTATCGGTCACGTCGAAGGGCGTAGGGTTCTGTAGTCGTGAAACGTCCTTACCGCGTAGTAGTGGCCAAGCCTGGCCTAGATGGCCATGATCGAGGCGCCAAAACCATCACTCGTGCTTTGCGCGACCATGGTTTCGAAGTGATTTATACCGGACTGCATCAGTTGCCAGAGCAAATTGCAGAAACTGCGTTGCAAGAAGACGTAGATGCAGTTGGACTGTCACTGTTGTCGGGTGCGCATCTCACGTTGTTTCCACGTGTGATGGAAGAACTCCGTTCGCGCAACCTTGGCGAAGTTTTGGTGTTCGGTGGTGGAGTGATTCCCGATGCCGATGCGCGCGAGTTACGCAATCAAGGCGTTGGCGAAATCTTTGGCCCTGGTTCATCGTTGAAAGACATCGCAAGTTGGCTTGAGCAAGCGCTCGATGCCCGCGAGCAATAACAAGAAAGAAGCACATGGATCTCTTCGAATATCAAGGCAAACAATATTTTGCCAAATACAACATTCCTGTTTCGGCTGGTGGTGTTGCGCACACTGTTGAAGAAGCAGTTGCTGAAGCCGAGAAGGCTGTGTATCCAGTTGTCGTAAAGGCGCAGGTGCAAGTAGGTGGCCGCGGCAAAGCTGGCGGAATCAAGCTGGCAACGAATGCAGATGAGGTTCGTTTGCATGCAGGAAATATTTTGGGCATGGACATTAAGGGTCATGTTGTAAAGCGCGTGTGGATTGAGCACGCATCAGACATTGCCGAGGAGTACTACGCGTCATTCACGCTTGACCGTGCAGCAAAGCAGCATCTGCTCATGTTGTCTGCACAAGGCGGAGTGGAAATTGAAGAAGTTGCAGAAAAGGATCCAACTGCAATTGTGAAGTTGCATATCAACCCAATCATTGGATTGCCACTAGCAACTGCTCGCCAAGCTTCGGTGGACGCGAAAATTCCAGCGAAGGCTCTAGATGGTGTCGCTGACATGCTCGTGAAGTTGTATGAATGCTTCACAAAAGGCGATTGCGATCTCGCAGAAATTAACCCACTCATTTTGAAGCCAACTGGTGAGGTGCATGCGCTCGATGCGAAGGTGAGTCTTGATAGCAATGCAGCCTTCCGTCACCCCGAGTGGGAAGAGTATGCAGCAACAGAAGAACTTGATGCACGTGAACAATTGGCCCGTGAAAAGAACCTGCAATACATCGGTCTTGATGGAACAGTGGGAATTATTGCCAACGGTGCTGGTCTAGCAATGAGCACCTTGGATGTGGTGAATCAAGTTGGCGGCAGTGCCGCGAACTTCCTCGATATTGGTGGCGGTGCAAATGCCGAACTGATGACTGCTGCACTCGAAGTAATTAACTCTGACGCCAAGGTGAAGAGCATTTTCATCAACATTTTCGGTGGCATTACCCGCGGCGAAGAAGTGGCCAAGGGAATTGTTGAAGCAGTGAAGCGCGTAACGCTTCGTGCGCCAATTGTTATTCGCCTTGATGGCACCAATGCCGAAGAGGGCCGCAAGATTCTTGCCGAGGCAGGTATTCCAGATTCACAGCTCACCAGTCGACCAACCATGCTCGAAGCCGCACGCGCGGCTGTCGCGTTGGCAAAGTAAGGAACCGTCATGGCAATTTTCGTAGATCAAAACACCAAGGTCATTGTCCAAGGCTTAACTGGCGGACAAGGACGTTTCCACGGACTGCGCAACAAGGCGTATGGCACTCAGGTTGTGGGTGGAGTAACACCTGGAAAAGCCGGTCAAGACGTTGAAGGAATTCCTGTATTCGATTCAGTGGAAGATGCGGTGAAAGCAACGGGTGCAACGGCATCGTTTATCGCAGTTCCGCCAAAGGCAGCACCTGCAGCAATTCTTGAAGCAGCACGCGCTGGTATCGGATTTGTGGTGTGCATTACCGAAGGAATTCCAGCGCAAGATGAAGCGAGAGTTTTCGCAACATTGCAACGCGACTTTCCTGCAACACGTTTGCTCGGACCAAACTGCCCAGGCATCATTAGTCCGGGTAAATGCAACATCGGCATTACCGCTGGTGAGATTGCGCAACTTCCAACTTCATCTGGTCCAAACGTTGGCATCGTGTCGCGCTCGGGAACGTTGACCTATCAAGCCTTGTACGAATTGAAGCAACAGGGCATTGGCGTCAGCACATGTGTTGGAATTGGCGGAGACCCAGTTCCTGGAACTTCATTTGTTGATTGCTTGGCAGAGTTTCAAGCAGATCCAGAGACACACGCCATCATCATGATTGGTGAAATTGGTGGATCGGCCGAAGAAGAAGCTGCGGAATTCATCACCAATCATGTGACGAAGCCGATGAGCGCCTACATTGCCGGCGTTACCGCCCCTGCGGGAAAGAAGATGGGCCACGCAGGCGCAATTGTTTCTGGCGGCAAGGGAACTGCTCAAGGGAAAATGGACGCATTGCGTATGGCCGGTGTGAAGATTGGGCTGAACCCAACTGAGGCTGGCTCGCTGATGGCCGAAATTGTAAATAACCTTCGTTAGGTGAATCGCCCCCAGCAATCCATTTCGTATTTGCCGGGCCTTGATGGCTTGCGTGCAATTGCGGTGCTGGCAGTGGTGGTCTACCACGCAAATAAAGACTGGCTACCTGGCGGTTTTCTTGGCGTAGAAGTGTTCTTTGTGATCAGTGGTTATCTGATCACGTTGTTGTTAGTCAACGAATCACAACAGCACGGAAAGATTGATTTCCGTGGCTTTTGGATGCGCCGCGCGCGCCGCTTATTGCCGGCAATGTGGACACTGCTGTTGGCGGTAACCATGTATTGCGCGCTATTCGAGCGTGCTGAGTTGGGCAAACTTCGCGGCGATGTCATTGCCGCATTCATTTATGTTTTCAACTGGTTCAAAATTTGGTCGCGTGCTTCATACTTTGATGCCAGCGCATTAGATCCACTTCGACATTTATGGTCTCTTGCAGTTGAAGAGCAGTTTTATTTGGTGTGGCCAGTGCTCATTGCGGTGGTGTTGAAGAAGTTTGGGCGTAGGCCAGCAAAATTGGGCGTCATTTTCCTCGGTATTTCGGTTGCTATTGCCATGTACGTCGCAACTACGTATGCCCCTGGTGTTCGCGGAACGCCGATTGAAACCCCAGAGCAGTACATCTCTCTATTCGGGCACGCTGTTTCGCGGCTTGACTTTTTGTTCCTAGGAACCATTGGTCGATCTGGTGGCCTTTTCCTTGGTGCCGCATTGGCTTTCTGGTTCCGACCAGAAATGTTTAAGGGCTCAAGTGATTCCAATGATCGCCACATTGTTTCTGCGTTTGCTGTTGCGGGCATCGCCGGACTCGCATACATGATGTGGACATTTCACGATGTGGTGTTTGTTGCTGAAACCGGTGGCATTCGTGGGTACGACCCGCTCTTCCAAGGCGGATTCCTACTCGTTGGGGTGGCAACGTGTGCGATTATCACTGCTGCAGTACATCCGCAGTCATTTATGGGTAACGCGGTGTTGGGCAATCCTGTGTTCACGTATCTTGGCCGTCGTTCATACGGCTTGTACTTATTTCATTGGCCAGTGTTCCAGCTATACCGAAAGGTTGCGAGCAACTATTTGAACATTGTGCAGTTCATCGTGTTGTTCATCGTTATCTTGTTACTCACCGAATTGTCGTACCGATTTATTGAAATGCCGGTGCGCGAAGGTCGGCTTGGCGAAGCGTGGCATAAGTTGCGCTTCCCGCGAACAGATGCTGACACCGAGCGACGCAACAAGGTATTTGCACTTGGCGTAGTTGCGGCCGTGCTTCCAGTGTTTTCGGTAGTGAGTTTGGCAATCGGAACCGGCGAAGGAAAAATTGCAGAAAGCATTAAGAGCGGTGAAGATGCAGTGCAAAATCTGCTCGGGACAACTGTTGCACCAGACCCGAATGCAACAACGATTCCGGGTACTCAGACCACCACGCTTGATGGGCAGCAGATTCCTATCCTCGCTATTGGCGACTCGGTCATGTTGGGTGCCGCTCAGATTCTTACTGATCGTGGAATCACTGTTGATGCATTGAAGAGTCGTCCTTTTAGGCAAGCGTTAGAAATCGCTAATTACGTGAAGTCGATCAATCGGCTGGGCGAGTTTGTCATTATTCACCTAGGAACAAATAACTTTGTCGACCAGAAAACGCTGGATGAAATTATGGTTCCTTTGAAAGACGTCGATTTAGTGCTCTTCGTTACGGCACATGTTCCAACAAGAAAATGGCAGGATCCAAACAATGCTTTGGTTCGTGCCATGCCAAATCTGTACGGAAATGTGAGGGTGTTGGACTGGTATCAAGTTGCCGTTGAACACCCCGAATATCTGTATGGCGACAAAGTTCACTTGAACAATGAAGGCCAAAAGGTCTACGCGGATCTCATCATGCAAGCAATAGGGAAGTAAGGTTTTTGCCATGACATCACCAGTTCGAATTGCAATCACCGGCGCTGCCGGACAAATCGGTTACAGCTTGTTGTTCCGCATCGCGTCAGGGGCCATGCTTGGACCAGACACCCCGGTCATTCTGCAGCTGCTTGAAGTAACACCAGCGCTTGGAGCGCTCGGTGGAGTGAAAATGGAACTCGATGACTGCGCGTTTAGTCCTTTAGTCGACGTGATCTGCACCGATGATGCCAACGTTGCATTTGGCGACGCAGATATCGCGATGTTGGTTGGAGCAATGCCACGCAAAGACGGCATGGAGCGTTCCGACCTTTTGTCGGCAAACGGTGGCATCTTCAAACCTCAGGGTCAAGCAATAAGCGCAAATGCCAAGAAGAACGTAAAGGTGCTTGTTGTTGGCAACCCAGCTAACACCAACTCACTCATTGCCATGCACAATGCGCCAAACATTGACCCGCGTCAATTCACCGCAATGACGCGCCTCGATCACAATCGTGCAGTCAGTCAGTTGGCACAGAAAACTGGACGTCCGGTTACTTCAGTAAAGAAGATGACAATTTGGGGTAACCACTCAACAACTCAATATCCGGACTTGTTCCATGCTGAAGTTGATGGCAAGAATGCCGCACAGTTGATTAATGATCAACAGTGGATCGAAGACACCTACATTCCAACAGTGGCGAAGCGTGGCGCAGCAGTCATCAAGGCTCGCGGTTCGTCGTCTGCTGCTTCTGCTGCCAATGCTGCTCTTGAACACGTTCGTTCTTGGGTGCAAGGTACACCACAGGGCGATTGGGTGTCGATGGCAGTTCCATCAGATGGTAGTTACGGCGTGCCGGAAGGACTGATTTCTTCGTTCCCATGCACATGTGAAAACGGTGAATACAAGATCGTGCAAGGACTAGATATCGATGCATTCAGCCGTGCACGTATTGATGCTTCGGTTGCAGAACTTGGTGAAGAGCGTGATGCTGTTCGCCAACTTGGCCTGATCTAACCCGAACTTCTCGTTCCATCAATCCGCGAGTCCGCTCGCGAACGGGTGCATCCACGTTGGTCTTTTTTCTGCAGCTTCACGATTTCTTTCCGTGGAGAAAGCTGCTCACCATTTTTCCATGCGTCCAAGTATTTTTGTGGCCAAATTTCACCTTGTAGTAAATACACCTCGGCAAGAGGACAGACGCGAGACATTCCAAAGTGTGTATGACAGCGCGTGACTCGTGCATTGCCACTTGAGCCCATCACACCAATCCAATCACCAGCAGAAACACGCTGGTTCATCAGAACTTTGATTCTTCCGAGATGTGAGAAAAAATAGCGAACTCCATCGTCTCCAGTCAGCGTGATGGTGAGTCCACCGCGTGTTCCAGGTGAGTCATCTTCGGGAGTCCATTTATCCTTTCGATGAAGCTGAGAAATGACACCTGCAGTTGGGGCAAGTATTCGCGCATAGCAACCTTCAACATCGACTGCCGGATAGCCCAAGTGGTCGTTTGGGTAAGTAACCGGCACACGAGAAAACGGAAACACATACATCGGCGGCTCATCCTGAGCAAGCGCTACACGAGGAAAAAGTATGGAGCACAGAAATACAAAACAGGCTCCCCAGCGCATAACGCGACTCTAGGTGACGGCGTTACCTTTTTTGGAAATAGCGAGAGAGGTGAAAACAATTATTGTTCCAACCCCAATCACCGATAAGCCCTGCACTAGTGAAGAATCAAAAAGTCGACCAGCAAGAATGCCGGTGATAATGGTTATCCCTAATCCACCTGCTGCCACGACTTCTAGGTGCATGCGTTTTGCACCAAAGGTGAATAACAGGCCAACAATTGCGAAACCAACAACCGGTTGCCAACTGTTGTTGTCCCAAGCCGAGTATGAGATGGAAGCAATCAAAATGCTGGCCGCACCCGCGCTACGAGCAATGAATCGAAGCCCGATGTTGCGTAGAGAGAACCACATGAGCGATGTTCCGGACAGCACAAAAATAAGTGGGGCTAGAGAATTATCTGGAATGAATTCTGAAATGAGCCCGGCCATCAGTGGTTGTACTGCAGCAACAATGATCAGTGTTCCGATGAACGAGGTTCGAGACGACACAGCTATTCCGATGAGCAGTGCAGACAAAGCTGCCAATATCAGTATGTAGTCGTCGTGCACGTTGCAAATGTCGAGAAGCAAGCCAAAGCCAATTGCAAATGCTGTAGTCGAAACGGCAACGACACATTCGCCGAGTACGGCAGACCTTCCACCTTTTTGAATCAGCCAATACGCAATTCCTGCGGTGAGTGCGGATGTAAGAAACAAAGCGGCATCAATGGTTAGACGCGACATGTCCTGCAAGAGCGCAATTACGATCCACACCAAGCCCACAAAGATGACAGAACCGCCGAGGAATGAGGCGATATCAGCGAACGGAATTACCCATTGCGGAGCCTCGCGTAGTGCAGTTGCTTCTTCTGAGGAAAGTTTTCCTGCCTCTTCGTAGTCACGAATAATCTCACCAGCACTCTTGCGGTTCTTGGCCATACGCCGATACTACGAGTGTTACGGTGTCTGCCGATGAAACGTAAATTTTGGATTGATACCGATACTGCAAGTGACGACGCTGTTGCTCTAATCATGGCCTTCATGCACCCAGATATTGACGTTGTTGGGTTGTCCATCGTTGCTGGGAATGTGCCACTCGACATGGGAGTGCAAAACGCGCTGTACACAGCAGAGTTATGCCAGGCAACGATGCCCGTGTATGCGGGTGCAGCGAAACCACTTTCTCGAGAGCTTGGAACGGCACAATTCGTGCACGGCGAGGATGGAATGGGGGACATCGGTCTTGCGCTTTCGGGCCGCACAGCAACTCCTGGAGATGCCATCGACAAACTGATTGAAGCGCTCCACGCCAACGCAGGTCACATTGAGTTAGTCACGCTCGGGCCGCTCACCAACATCGCACTTGCGTTACAAAAAGATCCAAGTATTGCCAAAACTGTCAAGCGTTGTGTGATCATGGGCGCTGTTGCAGACCATATAGGCAACGTCACCCAGGTCGCCGAGTTCAACATGTGGGTCGACCCGGAAGCAGTGGACGTGGTGTTGCAGTCGGGAATGCACTTGGAATTCGTTGGATGGGACATCTCCCGTACGGAAGCGGTAGTAACTCCACAAGAGTCTGCGATGATTCGATCGCTTGGCACTGAGCGAGCCAGTTTCTCAGTGGACATTCAACGCGTGCTTGAAAAATTCTGTGCAGAGGAAACCCATCTGAACGGGTTCGATCTTCCCGACCCAATTGCCATGGCGTATGCAATTGACACAAGTATTGCTACAGAAGCGCACCATTGGTATCTCGAAGCAGAAACGAATTCCCTGCTCACACGAGGAATGGTGGTGATGGACACGCTTGGTGTGATGCATAAAGAGCCAAACGCCATTGTGGTCACGCGAGCAAGTCATGAAAAATTCATGTCAATGTTGGTGGATGCGTTGCGATGAGCAATTCACCATTGTCAGATGCATTTGTTGAGTTAGCAGTAACAACACGAAGCGGGCACGACGAGTCGGTGCACTATGGGGCAGTGGTTGCACTGGCACAGGATGGTTCGGTGCAGTTTGCACTTGGCGATCCAGGCACCGTTGTGTTCCCGCGCTCATCGACCAAACCAATTCAAGCAACTGCGATGGTGGCCAATGGTTTGCAGTTGCCAGCACACATGCTTGCGCTGGTGTGTGCAAGTCACGATGGTCGCGAAGAGCACTTGCGAACCGCAACTGAAATTTTGGCAACAGCGGGGCTCACCCCAAACGACTTAGGCAACACTGCCGATTACCCGCTTGACCCAGAAGCGCACGATGCTGCGCTGCGTGCAGGACTTCAAAAATCAGCGCTGCAAATGAATTGCTCGGGAAAGCACTCCGGCATGCTTGCAACGTGCGTGCACAACAATTGGGATCGCACCACGTATCTGCACGTTGATCACCCATTGCAACAACGCATTACCGACATGGTTCCCGAGTTGTCAGGGGAAGATGCTTCGTTTATTGGGGTGGACGGATGCGGTGCGCCTGCTCATGCGCTTTCACTCACTGGGCTGGCACGCGCATTTCGATCGGTTGCCATCGCCAAGGAAGGCACGCCTGCGTCACAAGTTGCCCATGCCATGCGCACGCATCCAGAAATGGTGGGTGGGCCAACGCGTGATATCACCCTATTGATTCAAGGAGTTCCTGGCCTGATGGGTAAAGACGGCGCCGAGGGAGTGTTCGCTATTGCAATGCCAGACGGCAGAGCCATTGCACTCAAAATTTCTGACGGCGCCAATCGCGCGCGGCCACCGGTAATGAAGTTTGCGCTTCAGGCATTGGGAATTGATATCAGCAACGTGGACGCGCGTGCATTTGAGTCGCCCATCATGGGCCACGGCAATGTTGTTGGTTCAGTTCGGGTTACAGCAAAGCTGTAACCCGAAGTAGATCAGCCTTCGTAGAACGAGTCGGCAATTGTCAACGCTTCGTCGATAATCGCAATACCTTCACGAACTTCATCTGGCGTTGCGTTGCACGGTGGAACCACATGCGTGCGGTTGAAGTGGGTGAATGGCCATAGGCCACGCTTCTTGCACTCGGCTGCGAAGTCAAGCATTGGCTTGGCATCTGCACCCGCTGCGTTAAACGGAACCAGTGGCTTGCGTGTTTCGCGGTTACGCACCAATTCAATTGCCCAGAACACACCAACACCGCGAACATCTCCCACCGAAGGGTGCTTCGCCTTTAGTTTTTCAAGTTCTGGTCCGATGACTGTTTCGCCCAGCATGCGTGCATTTTCAATGATCTTTTCTTCTTTGAAGATATTGATCGATGCCACTGCTGCAGCACAGGCAAGTGGGTGACCGCTATAGGTGAGTCCACCTGGGTACACGCGATCTTTAAATGTGTCTGCAATTTTTTGGCTAATGACTACACCGCCGAGTGGAACGTAACCCGAGTTCACACCCTTGGCGAAGCAAATGAGGTCTGGAGTGACGTCCCACTTGTTTACTGCGAACCACTCACCGCAACGACCAAAGCCGGCCATCACTTCGTCGCACATCATGACGATGCCGTAGCGATCGCAGATTTCGCGAACACCTTTCAAGTATCCAGCTGGCGGAACCAAAATTCCGTTTGTGCCAACAACTGTCTCCATACCAATCATGGCAACCGTGTGTGGACCTTCAACCATCAACACGTCTTCAAGGTGTTGCAATGCGCGTTGGCATTCTTCGGCTTCATTCGACGAATGGAATGCAGAGCGGTATGCGTATGGTCCCCAAAACTTCACGGCACCAGATGCGCCGGTTTCGTTTGGCCAACGACGTGGGTCACCAGTAAGTGCAATCGCTCCAGCAGTAGAGCCGTGGTACGAGCGATACATGGTCAAAATTTTGTGACGACCGGTATGCAACTTGCTCATACGAACTGCGTTTTCTGCAGCTTCGGCACCACCATTCGTGAAGAACACCATGTTCAAATCGCCAGGAGCAACTTCGGTAATCAATCGGGCTGCTTCGCTACGTGCGTCGTTTGCAAACGCAGGTGCGATGGTGCACAAACGTGCGGCCTGCTCTTGAATTGCGGCAATCAACTTTGGATGTTGGTGTCCAATGTTGAGGTTGACCAACTGGCTGGAGAAGTCGAGGTATTTCTTGCCCGACGCATCGGTGAAATACGAGCCCTTACCGCTAACGATTTCAACGGGGTTAAGCGTTCCCTGTGCTGACCATGAATGGAAAACATGCTTACGGTCGTTAATAAAGCCAGGGGTGGTAGTTGGATCGATTGTCATATATCAGAGCCTAACGAATAGGCAGTGGGTGAAATAAGTAAGCCGGAGGCCCTTAGGCGGTCAAAGTAGCAAGTGCACGAAGACGTAATTGCGGCCAAGCAGCCTCAAGTCCCTTGTGCAATTGAAACTCGGCAACTTCGTCGATCAGCACCCAGCGCAAGTCCTCGGATTCAGCATTGGCGGCGTGAGCCCCTGCGTCACTCGAGGTGTGAGCAATGACTGTGTCGTAGCGCCACGGGCCGTGGTCATCGCTGAAGACGTCGCACACCGTTATGTCAGCGGCGCTAATTCCCGCTTCTTCCTCAGCTTCTCGCGCTGCTGCACTTACTGAATCTTCGTGACTATCGAGCGCGCCTCCGGGAAGTGCCCATGTTCCGCCGCCGTGAGTCCATGCTGCGCGTAACTGCAACAACACACGAGGCTGATCAAGGTCGCGACGGATGAGCAACAAACCTGCAGCACCGTGCAGTCCCCAATGGCGGTGCCCACACGAGCACATCACCCAACCATCGCCATCTCGAAACGCCATTAGTCAGAGCGTAGTTTCTTTTGTAGCTTCCTTTGCTTCGCGACGAGCAGCTGCTCGAGCGGTTGCTTGCGCGGCAGTGATTTCTGCGTGATGTGCGCGACACAGCACCTCTAGACCGCCGTCGCCATGCGCATCAGGTTTTGAGTGGTGGTGGCAACCAGGGCCATACCCAAGGCCGTTCAGCGCGCGAATATGGTTGACTTCACAATCTCTGCGTTCAGCAGTGCAACCCGGTTTAGTACAGCGATATTTTGCGCGACGTTTTGCTGCCGATCGCGCGAACCGCCAAATGTGTTCGCGTTGCCAGGCTCGGCCACACGCATCGGAGCACCAGGTGCGTCTGCGTTTGCCAGTGATTAATTCGTTGCACCAATGACAGCGACCGATTTCTCCTGCCCATTTAGAGAGAGCGCACGTGATGCGTTCGGCCACAAGAGGAGGTAACTCCAGTTTGTTAACAGGATGTTTCGCCTGCGCGCGTTTTGTGGCCATGTGCAAGTAAAGAGTAACGCTTACGAAACAATTCGTAGACAATTCGGAAACATGCTTGTTCTAGTTTCTCTGTTGTTGGGTTGCAACGTCGCCCCTGACATTTCATTCAACCTATAAACAAGGAGAGAGTTATGAAATTTCTTGCCGACGTTGCTGATCCGGTAACCGTGTTGGGCCAACAGGTCAGCCTGATGTGGATAGTCATTGGCGCTGCGCTCGTGGTGTTTATGCAGGCGGGTTTCGCACTTGTCGAAACCGGATTCACGCAAGCAAAAAATGCTGCACACGTGGTGAGCACCAACTTTGCAATCTTTGGCTTGGGCTTTATCGGTTTCTACCTTGTTGGTTTTTCATTTTCATTCGGCGGGTTTAGCTATTCAGCGTTCGGAATGGATGCACCTGTTGGTGAAGCTCTTCTTGGAAGTGGCGATTGGATCTTTTTCTGGAAGGGCGGCTGGGCGCTTACAGGTGACGCAATTACTCCGGCAGCGATTGGCTTCTTTCTCTACATGGTTGCGTTCATGGACACTGTTGCAACAATTCCAACAGGCTCAATGGCCGAACGTTGGAAGTGGAGCAGCTTCGTTGTGTGGGGCTTCTTCTGCGGTGCGATTTACTATCCGGTCATTGCCGCATGGACATGGGGTGGCGGTTGGTTGGCAAAGACATGGAGCTCTATGTCGCTAGGTGCTGGCTATGTCGACTTTGCAGGCTCGGGTGTGGTGCACGCAGTTGGTGGTGTTGCAGCGTTCACTGGTGCAATCGTGATTGGACCACGTATTGGGAAATTTGGTGCAGACGGAAAGCCGCGCACCATTGCTGGCCACCACGTACCAATGGCAATGCTCGGGACATTCATTTTGTTGTTCGGCTGGTTTGGTTTTAATGCGGCCAGCACATTTGCTGCAACCGATGTTCAATTTGCGATAGCCGCAACGAATACAGCAATTGCCGGAGCGTTCGGTTCCATTGCTGCCATGTTGTACATCACACGCAAAACTGGAAAACCAGACCCAGGCATGATGGTGAACGGCATGCTTGCTGGTCTTGTGGCAGTTACTGCACCATGTGCATTTATTGATCCGTGGGCAGCAGCCGTGATTGGAACCATTGCTGCAGTGCTCATTATCGAAGCGGTGTATTTCTTCGAACGTCGCGGCATTGACGATCCTGTTGGTGCAATTTCGGTGCACGGAGTTGGCGGTTTGTTCGGACTGCTCAGCGTTGGTGTATTTGCTAACGGAACCTATGGAGCAGGATGGAATGGTTCAACTAGCGAAGGCGTAAAAGGAATCATCAAGGGCGACTGGGGCCAACTTGGTGCTCAAGCACTTGGTGCAGTCACCATTGTTGTGGTGTGCGGAATTATGTCGTACTCATTCTTTGCCATTCAAAACAAAATGACTAAGGGCGGAATTCGTTCGAAGGCCGAAGATGAAATTGAAGGCCTCGACCTTGCAGAAATGGGTGTGCTTGCGTACCCAGAGTTTCAAGGCTCACACAAATAACAATTCCGACTAAAGGCTTAGACGTGACCGAGAGATGCCATCTTCATGCGATTGCGAGTACCTGCAACGGTGTACACCACAATGAACACCAAAGCATCAAGCAAGATAATGGTGGCACTTGCTGAAGTATCCAGGTGATAACTCAAGTTCATTCCGAAGAAGCATGTAACTGCACCGATCAGTGGTGAAATCCACAGCAGTTTGGAAAAACTGTTCGTGGTCATTCGTGCAGCGGCTGCTGGAATAACCAAGAGTGCCGAAATGAGCAAGGTTCCAATGACGCGCATGGTTACCAAAATGGTGAGCGACAGCAGCGACAACAGCACCACTTCCACTACAGAAACATTGACTCCTGATACCTGAGCAACATCAGGGTCAAATGTAGAAAACAACAGTTTTCGATACCAGACCACGATTACCGCAAGAGCAAAAACAGCAACCAACGAAACAGCAATGATGTCGGAAACTTTTACGCCAAGCACACTGCCGAACAACACCGCCTCAATACTTTTCGATGCCTGTCCATAGCGGTTCATCAAAGCAAGGCCGAGTGCAAATGAAGCCGTAGTCACAACGCCAATTGCTGCGTCTGCGCCGAGCACGCGTCGTCGTGCAACTCGTGCAATTAGTACGCCAGAGATGATTCCCCAAATTCCTGCGCCAATAAAAAAGTTGATGCCAATAACGGCGCTTGCCGCGGCTCCACCAAACACGGCGTGAGAAAGTCCGTGACCGATGTAGCTCATTCCGCGCAATACGACGAACACACCGAGTAGTCCACACAAAGCGCCAGCAACAGTGGCAACAACAATTCCATTTCTAAAGAACTGAAATCCGTATGGTTCGAAAAGGTCGAAAGCGAGCATCATTTGCCTTCACCTCGCATTTGCACTCGACCATGATCTACAACCAGTGGCATTCCGCCGTGCTCAAGTACTTCCATTGGTGCGCCATAGGTTGCTTCGAGAACCGCGGGAGTCAATACTTCGCGTGGGTTTCCATCGGCAATGACGCGTTTGTTCAAACACACCAACCGTGGAAGGTGAGCAGCGAGGCCATTTAAGTCATGTGTAGTGAGCAAGATGGTGAGGCCATCAGCATGGAGGTCTGCCAACAAGTGCAGCACTTCATGTCGCGTGCGAACGTCGACACCAGAAGTCGGTTCGTCCATTATCAAAATGTCTGGGTTGCGAAACATTGCGCGAGCAAGAAACACGCGTTGTTGCTGACCGCCAGAGAGTTCGCGAATGTGCCTATTTGCCACATCGCCTATACCTAAGCGGTCTAGAACTTCGCGAACTGCTTTGCGTTCGGACTGAGTGATGCGCGGCCACCATGTGCTCTTTGAGCGAGTCATCACAATGACTTCTTCAACGGTGACGGGGAAGTACCAATCGACGGTTTCTACCTGAGGCACATATCCAAGGGTCAACTTTGGCTGCATGGTGATTGAACCGTGAGCAACTGGGTGTGTGCCCAGTACCGCTTTGAGCAACGTGGTTTTCCCTGAACCCGATGGGCCAACAACTCCTACGAACTCACCTCTATTGACCTGCATATATACGTCATCAAGCACTGCGGCATTGCCGTAGGTGCACGAGACGTGTTCGCAGTTAATGAGTGATTCGGTGCTCATGGACCCTATTGAGGGTAGGTGGCGTTGTCCTTCACTACATCACTCACGTCAACAGTTTTTAGTGCAGATGCGTCACCACCAAGGGCTTCAACCATGGTCACATAGTTGAAGCGCATCAGTCCTAGCCATGAATGCTCGGCATCTCCGGGCTCGCCGACAAGGTCGTCATCGCGGAGCACGTCGATGTACCGCACGCCTGCTTCGGCGCCAATTTGCTCAAGAACTGGGGAAGGAAACACTTCGCTGCCAAATACGGCTTTCACGCCAGATTCACGAACCTGGGTGATGAGGTCGGCAATCTCTTTCGGAGTTGGCTCATCGAATGACGATGGTTGAATTGCTCCAATCACGGTGTAGCCGTAATGCACAGCAAAGTACGCATACGCGTCGTGATAGGTAAGCAGCTTTCGCTGATCTTCCGGAATGGTTGCAGTCGCCGTTGTCATGGCTGCATCAAGTGCATCAACTTTTGCTGCGAAGGCTTCATAGTTGGCAGCAAAGGTTGCGGCATTCGTTGGATTAATTGCCGACAGTAAGTCACGCGCAACTGCTGCGTACTCCTTTGCCATTGGCGGGTTGGTCCACAAGTGTGGGTTTGGCTTGCCGCCTTCAAGTGGGAAAGAGAAGTCGTAGATGAATTCGCTCTCCGGAAGAATCTGCGTACCGAGTTCGCATATCACTGCGCCATCTTTCAAGTTGGCTAGTGCAAGTTCTTTGGTTGGCTCTTCAAGCACGAGTCCATTGATGAAGATCACGTCTGCTTGTTCGAGTGTTGCTGCATCGCTTGGCTTTGGTTCAAACGTGTGTGAGTTGGTGCCTTCGGGAACAATTCCGTTAATGGTGGCATCGGTGCCACCAGCGATATTGGCAATGATGCTGGTTATTGGCGCAACGGTTGTCGCAATGTTGACAG
>Ga0208082_1000099_pt1 | contig 23747 bp, 23 predicted proteins | sample LakMenE09Jun09ns_FD_150683 | JGI IMG/M metagenome (GOLD analysis project Ga0208082, IMG submission 150683) | Freshwater microbial communities from Lake Mendota, WI - 09JUN2009 deep hole epilimnion ns (SPAdes) | ecosystem: Environmental > Aquatic > Freshwater > Lake > Epilimnion/Euphotic zone ... | reverse complement strand
GGCTCCACCCACCCAGCGGAGCAGACGAGCTGGTCACGTTGCACAGCGTGGGCCCGCTGTACAAAACTTGTTCACCGGTACCGATGCCAGTAACGCTCCAGCGGGTAAAGCCTCCGGTGCGCACAAGCTCCGTGGCCCAGCTTTGGCCGTTCGGTGTGTTCGGCGGCGCAGCGATGACGTATCCGTCTTGAAAGTCGCATTGACTTCTGCCTTTTGACGCGCGTTCGCCGATAAAAAAACGCGCCCCGGTGGCCGATGTTTGCGCCGTGAACCACAATGCTAACCCAGAGGCGTTGTTGACAAGCACAGGCACACCATCGCCGCATTCATAGGGCTCTTCGCTGACGCCCACAAACGAGTAGAAACCGCAGATTGTGCTGGCGTTCAGCGTCGATATGGCAGCGTCGCAGCCTGTCACCTCTACAACCCCGGTGTAAAGATTGTTGTCACACCCCTCCGCAGGCGAGGCTGCAAAGTACGCCTCTGTTTTTTTCAAGAGCAGCGCTACAAAAACTGCCGCAATCGCACGGGTGTGCGTGTACATGCGCGAAAATTCGCCATCCTATGTATCCGGTGACGTCACAGTTTATACCCGAAGCCCCCCTCCGCCAACCATAGGTCGATTGGACTGGCCCGGATAGCATCGATTGTCCTTGGAAACGTCGATTGCAAAGCGCCTCTGAAGCTAAAGGTGACAATCGATGCGCGTCAGCAAGCCCGCGGAACGGGCGAGTGCAAAAATAGTTGCACCAAGAGAATCGCCTTCAAAAAAGCGACGCCCCGGCTGGACTGGCGTCTACGGCAGCCGATCACACTGCACGTCGTACAGTGCAGGCTGCTTCATTTCGAGCATGCAGAAACACGTGCACGTTGGCGTTTTTTCCAACCCGCGCGCCGCCGCTGTGGCGCATGACGCGGTACTGGTTTTGTCGGGCAAACCGCCTGTCAACTGCGACGACGCCGAGTACGCGAGTGTTTTGGTTGACCTATGTGCGGGAATGAGCGTTGAACACTTCGTGAACAACATTCGGTTTCCTCGCGCGACACGGCTTGCAAGAACCGACGGCGATGCGCGATCTCCGACTCGCACGATGCGCAAAATGATGCACGCGCTGGCCGACGTGTTTTTGGCAGACCGCGATAAGCCGCCGCCGACGAAGCGCCACTATATCAGACGACGTACTGGCGGGGATGACAAGCGGCCGAGTTCCAGCCCAGACCCACAACCCTCAGACGAAGACACGCCGCGTCCCTCGAAGCGTTGCGCATCGGGGTCGCCGCCGGCGCCCGCCAAGCATCAGGTGGCAAAAACCCAGAAGGTGGACTTGGCGCTGGCGAAGCGGCCGCGTAGCGCGCGCCTTGCTGTTCTGGACAAAGAACAACGAGTTGTCGCAGCCGAGGCTGCCGCGGAAGGCGCCCCTGCGGCGCGAGAACCCTTTGTGTGGCCCAACCTTCCTCCGGATTTCAACGTCGTCAACTACATCCTGTTCGACCCAGACATGCAGGGGGACGACCACGTCCGCATGTGGCGGCGCGCGCTCACTCGCTTGCACCTCGAGCCGTTCGTGAACAGCGCATACGCGTTTTCGTGATTTTGAATGAATGACATTTTCGTTGCTTGCTTTTACGAAAACGCCGAGAAGGTTACAAGGGGGAAATGTATTCAAAGTTTCGCGTTTAAATTAAATAATAGGTCGAAACTGTCGAAACCGGAGACTCCTTGGTTCTTAGTTTGTTGTGTGAGATCACCGTGTCTTCAGGTCTCCTCTCGTTCATCGGTACTAAGGAACCGGAGAGGCGTCCGTTCAGGACGCCCTCAGATATTTGACCGCGAGGCACATCGCGGCCTTCTCGTCGCGATCCGCGGTGAAGCCGCAGTGCGTGCAGCGGAAGGCTCGTCACGACCGCGCCCCGCGCATCGGGCGCATCAGCTGAATTGCAGCGCCGAGGACACCTCCGAACATAAAAAGTGCGCAAAGTAATGCGCCGGTTACGCGCTTCGCGCGGTCAACCCGAGACTCGGAGGACACGCGCTTGCTCAGACCTCCACGGCGAGGACGTGGGCGAGGCATGATAGGCTCTTTGAAAGCAAAGAACGGATTCTGTTTTTACATCAAGCGTTTCCCTTCACCACTCGCTAGCATCGACGCGTTTCGTTGCTTTGCAGGTCAGCAGCTCGGCAAAGACAGAGCGCATTGCAGCAAACGAAGCGCGAGCGCGATCTTGCTCGCGCTCGCTCAGCCCCTGTGCGGCGTTGGTCAGGCCGTCCATATTCCAAGAGACTGGTGGCATCCCAAGGACGCGGAACACGTTGTCTTTGATGGAGTCGGGTTTCTTTCGCGCAGCAGCCGTGAGGATCTTCACCAGGGCGCGCGTCTCCGCCGGGGCCTCCGGGCTTGTCGCCATGTAAGCCAGGAACTTGCGCACGTTCTCCTCGTGCTCTCCTTTCTTGATGACGAACAGTGCATCGCCTGCGCTCTCTTTGCCGTTTTGAGACTGCATCTGCGCCCCGTTGAACCTTGGAACTGGCGTAAAAAGCTCGTGAGGGACCAGAACAGCGGCCGGCTTGGGCGGCGCTGGCTTGGGCGGCGCTGTTTTGAGCACCGGCTTGGCCACCGGCTTGGCTACTGTTTTGGCTACTGGCTTGGCCACCGGCTTGGCTACTGGCTTGGCTACTGGCTTGGCCACCGGCTTGGCCACTGGCTTGACCACCGGCTTGGCTTCGCCGTCAGCCAACTTCTTCTTCTTGGCGGCGGATGCGCCTGCGTCGCCGTTTTCCTCGCCAGCAGGGCGTTTCTTCGGCACCGCAGAAACACCGCCAGCAGGGGTCTTGACGGCCACGGCAATCGAAGGATTCCAGCTCTGTTCACCGGTGCGAGAGAGCGGTCCGAGAAACCACGCGCACGACACGAGCTCCTTTTCTTTCTCGACAGCCTGCTTCTTCGCCCCCTTACTCTTTGACTTCTTCGGTTCGTCATCACCGTCGTCGTCGCCATCGGTACTCTTCTTGTTGACCTTCTTGAAAACCGGAGCGACGTATCCAGCAGGCGCCAGCTCTGTTGGCTTTGGCACGATTGCCACGCGCATCTCGTCGTTGCCAAACTTTAGTAACTGCGTCTCTTCGCGATCAAGCTCGGCCGATTCGATACCCGCCTTTTCGGCCGTTGCGTTGTCAATTGCAGTAGCGAGCTCCGGCGTCAGAAACACTTGCTCGCCACTGGCGTGGCAGTACATCAAAGGATACGCCATCAGGGTCGTTTGTTCCGAAGAAGAATCGGGGACGCGGCGCGCCACCCAGGTTGCATCGAACCAGGTGATAATAGGTAACGTTTTTACGACGAGTTCCTTTGTCAGAGCCGACAGATAAAGGCAGCGCCCATTGCGCACGATGTGCCATGTGGCGCCGCCGATTTCAAGCGTCCGGGGCGGACCGTCGGGCGCAATCGTCGTCGCCATGAAACGAACCACAATCGAAACTAAACACAAACGCAATCGAACCACACGCCAATCGAACGACGTGTGGGGAGGGAGGGCGCGTTTTTTGTGGCGTGATTGTACATTTCAAGAAACAGTCGTGGCCCCTAGCGTCATCAGCTAGGGAGGATAAGGCCACCGCCGCGACGGTTTGCCATGTTGCGCGACACAAAGTCGAGCGTGCAGTGCCCGTCTTGTGTACGCGCCCAGCTGCGAAAGTGACTTTTGCAAAACGTGTACTTGAACAGTGAACCGTCCTCATCAAACAGCAGGATGATGTTGCCCGCGTGTTTGGGGGAAATCCTTTTGCTGCAGTAGGCGCAAACACGACAGTCTGGCTCTTTTGGAGCGTTTGCGCACCGCCACTGCGCCGCGCAGGCGGGGCAGTCGTATCCAGACTGGCTTGCGCCATTCGCGGCGATCGAGTTGGCGTGCGCGAGCTGCCCACAGCACGGCGAGATTGTGATTGCCATCTTTCGCGTGACCAGCACGCACGACGCCACTGCTCCGTCTTCACCGCGCGTCACGATGTCGTGCGTTTCCAGTCCGAAATTCATGCAGTCCTCCTTTTCGATGCAAGTGATTGGTCCGTCCGGGTTTTCGTATCGCAAGCTCACCTTGCGGTACCCGGCAGCGCGCGTCGCCACCTGTTTTCCCGTGCGCTCCGCCTTAGTGGCTGCAAAGTTTTTGCACTCTTTGCACCCACTGCAGAACATCGTGCGCGTGATTCGAAGAACCTTGGCATCGTCCTCCGCGACGCCAAACCGACGAGCGACAGCCGCCAACTGCGCGCGCGCCATTTCCGGTGGCAGCGGCACGCGCACCACGCCCAGCACAACGTCTGCTGCGTGTGCCACGTCGCTCAGCGCTTTCACCGTTTCATCTGCAGCGTCCACGTGGTAACCCGCGGTAGCTTTGGCAGCACCGTCGGCAAAAGCTTCATAGCGCGCAGCCTCCGCAGCCGCTTGGACCTCCTCGGTCACGAGCGCGTCCACGGCGGCTATTCCGTCGGTCTTGATGCGCTTGACAGCGTCGTTGAAGAATCCAATGTCGAATGCGTCACATGCGGTTCTTTTGAGGTTTCTTTTTTTGACCGTGCGGTTGGCCACGGCACAAAGGGCGGTCGACCGGTCGCCTCGACCCCGCGGGATGCTCTTGCGCTTTGGCAGGCGCTTGTAATTGCGCTTGAAGATGTCGCTGAACGTGACTATGAAATCGACGTAAGAAGTCGCCCCGGCGTTGCGCGCAGACCGAAGTGCATCGGACACGCGAGCGCGCTGCTTTGAGAAAGCCACTTGCGCCTCGAGAAGAGCCTCCACACACGGTAGCGCGTGAATCACCGTTCCGATGTACTCCCGCAGTGCGTAGAAAAAAAACATTTGGTCTGACTCTAGGCTCGTTATTGCCTGCACACACGCCTTGAGCGTAAACTGCGTCAGGATGTTCTTACGAACCTCAAAGCTGTGCGGCGGCGTCACGCCGTCTCGGTAGTTTCCCAGCATGGCGCACAGCGCCACCTGGGGGGTAAACCCCCCACACCCCCCGCGGCAACGGGACGCGTCAGTAAGCACTATGAGACAGAGCAAGCAACGACGGGGTTTTTAAGGGGCGAAGCCCCTTACCTGGTGCACGAAAGGAGCCACAGCGGTGGCGTGCTTGGCGATAAGTACGTTCACTTGTGTCGGCTGCGCCAGCTCCGGCAGCACGCGTAACATGACTGCCGTGAGAGCGCTGATGCTGGACGCACTGCCACCGAGCGCGGCGTTGGTGATTTCCGCGCACGCGTCGGGCAACGCGTCCTCGTGAGCCGTGTACTTGATCACGAACGTGCTGACGCGCTGCCCTTTCTCGAACATCTCAACCATAGGCACGTGCGCGTCGATGTAGACGTGCATGGCGTAGGTCCAGTCTCGGCCGTAGTACATCCCGCACACGTCCAAGAGCTCGTTCAGTCGATTCACTCGATAGAACAGCAGCTTGTGCGTGAAGGACTTCACAGCATCCGGATGCCAGCGAAGATATGTGTCGATCGGCGGCGTCGGAACTTTCGTGTGCTTGTTTCGAAGGTCGTCGACGTCGTCGAACAGCAAGTCGGCGTCAGTTACGGACGTGCGGTGCATGTAAAATTGGGCTAGCCAGCGACGCGCGTCAAACTTAATGCACCGGACGCTCGTCACTGCTTTTTGGGCTAGCCCCTTCTGAAAATTTTGCTTCATGCCGCTCTGATCCACGAACCACTGCTTGTCGGCGCTCTGCATCAAGCAGAGAGCGTCGAGTCGCAACATAGCAAAGCTGCCCATTATACCCAGCCACGCTCCGTTGTCCGCCGGCATGGGCAGGCAGCAGTCGGCACGGTACTCACCAGCGTGATCGACGATGTTGGTGTGTGGGTTGAACAGATGAGCTGACGAAAAGAAGCGCTGCTTACGCGCAAAGAGGTATGCACACGTGATGTTGTAGCGAACGCACAGCAGGCACGAACGGCGCTGCACAGGCAGGTCTCCGCGCTCGTGAAAGGCCACGAGCTCGTCAGGCGACATCAGCTCGGTGAGCACGACACCGCCAGATGCGCGATGTCCAGGGAGCGACTTGTGCATGCCCATGCAGCTGTCGCCCATCAGGCACGGGCGCGTCGTTACGATCTTGAAAGCTGCGCTCGTGAATGGCTCGCGAAGGATTGCGGAGTCGTGCTCAAATGTAAAAACTGGTAGTGTTGGCAGCTTAACCGGCTCGTTCAACGTCGTAATTTCAACACCCAATGCGCCGGCGCGCGCGCCTATGACTCGATCATCGCGGGCGTACAGCTGGTGGGGGGCAAGCCCCCCATACCCCACAGGAAAGGGACGCGTCAGACAATTTTGCTTTGCAAAGTGGGGGGCAAGCCCTCCATACACCCCAATGCCGGGCGGGGTTTTTAAGGGGGCGCAGCCCCCTTACCTGAGTGAGAAGGGCGACCAAAGGGCTTTGACCAATCTCCTGATTTTCCACAATCAAGCCGTTGAAACCCGGTGGCTGTGGGACGGCGTCGCCCGCCTCCACCGTGCGCGCAGCGTGGTGCGCCGCCGGGGATGGTGTGTCGACCGCGCCGCGATCGTCGTCCATGGCCGTCACGGGGGCCAGGAGTGCGGTCGCCTCCAAAACGCCCAATCGATTGCGAACGACCGGGCCGGCCCTTCCGGACCCGGGAAAAAAACTATGGAGGGGGGTTTTTTATGGCCACACACCGCCCCTCCGCAAAATGCTACGTGCTCTGAGTCCCGAGTTTCTCATCGCTAATGTTTGCATACTATCGCCCAACGCCGCCATAGATGACGCAGGGGTTGTGAGCGGGTTGAACGCCGCTGCGCTAGACATGGTTGACGTTTTGTACGGTGTGAGTCGCGCCTCCGGTGGTTTGCTTGCGGTCAAGTTCGGGCGACTCGAAGCACCGTTGAACCGACGCGATCAAGCAAGCAACTGGCTAAAGAGCACGTTTTCCGATGCGTGCGCGTTTTCTGCGGAGGCGTACGCTTCCGCGTTGGCGTGCAGCGGCGTGTCGCAAGTACATTCAGCCACGTCACTCGGCGGAACAGGGCGGTCGCTGTGCACGGCCGCCGCGCGCGAGGCTGCTCCCGGCGCCGATAACGATCTCGCCGCGCTGCAGTCTTTGGCAGAGAATATGGCGCTTGCGCGACTGGCGGCGATGGCGCCGGACGCTGGGCGAGCCGCACTGAGACTCGTGCTCGAGCGGTCAATCGCCCCGGCGGTGCAGCGCGCCTGGCCGCTGGCGCTGCCGACGCGGCGGCTGCGAGATTGCGCGCCTGATGTGTTCTTCCAGCACGTCGCGCTTGACCGCACAGGGCTCTGTTTCGACGCGGCGGACGAGCCTGCCGCAGATGACACGCGCGACGAGCGCGTTCTGGTGTGCTCCCCTGGTGGATCGCAGTTTTACGTGTGCGCCACCGCTGGGAGGCCTCGTGCCAACAAGCGGGCACGGTCGACGTGTCGCGTGCTCGCCTCCACGGCAGCGCCAACGACAGAGACTCGTGGTGCATTTTTCTGGGTGGCTCCTAGCGAAGACTCGGAAATCGTAGACGTGAACGTTTTTCCGCGTCAGAGTGAGGACGCTGCAACGGACCTCCGCAGCGCGCGCTCTGCTGTCGACGCCGCGGGTTTCACGGCGGCATTCGTGGGCGTGTGGCTCAACGCCGCAGAGGCTTCTTACGAGATGGCCGATGCAGCGGCTTGTTGACGACCTTCGTATTAAGACAAGGCCGTCCCAATGTGCAAGCATGAAAACACAATAAAAAAAGATGTTAGAGATTCGCCCATGCTACATCACGCTGCTTTTGTGCGGCGCCGGGTGCGTATTGAGCACACTGACCGCCCTAGGAGCAGATAAACTGCAAAAATACTTTGTATGCGCGAACGGGCAATGCCCGGCTGGTATTTTCACAGACCACATGAAGCATAGCTTTGAGTCCATATTCATCGCTTCGATAATTTTAGCAGCGACTTTTGGATACGACGCTCTTGCGGCTTTGTTGCACTGCTTTAAACTCGTAATGCCATTCGAGGCTTCGCACTTTGCCCGCCTCGTCATGTACATGACGCACGTATCGAACGTCGTGCTGGGTTCTTTCATGCTTGCAGCATGCTATACCAATTCTTTCGTGTTTGACTCCACATACACATCGCTCAAGGGCGACGAAATCAATAAAATAAAGTTGTACATCCTTGCGCTGTTCATCTTATCTTTGGGCAGTGCGCTGTTTCAACACATGTTGAACGTGATACGTGCGCATGAAAGGGCTGTGAAGAAGGCTTCCGTGCTCGGTGACATGTCTTCATTCATGCGCCAGATGCACCGCTCAAACCGAAGCTTTCAATGATACGTATTATTTGAGTCATATCGTTTGCTTCCGTTAAATAGGGCCGCGTGCGGAGTTTTCCCGCGCGGGTGGGGGTCACGGCCCCGCCCACTATCTGTCCCCACCCCCCACTTTCACGCGCCCTCCCTACCCCTCGTCACCGCAATCGAGTTTCGATTGCGTTCGATTGCGTTCCGCCGAACGACCTAAACCCTACCTCGCAGGCGAGAACGATCATGCTACGCCTGATGTCCCGCTTCACGGCCGCGTCGCTACCAACCACCATCGACCTACGGGGGCGCGCGCCTCGCGTAGGCGACGTGGTCGTCATCGGGCGCGACGTGGCGGAATATGGAGAAGCTGGTGTGTTTGTCGACTACGTCCTGTCGCTAGAGATTATGTCAAGGCAGCACGTGCGTATCAAACATTGCGAAGAAGGTGAATATAAAATGGAAGACTTGAACTCGACCAACGGCACATGGGTAAACGGCGTGCGCCTCACTCCTTCGGAAGAGTTTGAGCTCGTTTCAGGGACCAAAATCAGCTTTGGCGGCCCGGACATCACCTGCCTTGACGGGGTATCAAATGAGAATCCGTACCTATTCGTGTTTGAAGACACCGATCGGCCAGAACCGGTTCCGACGCCGACGCCGACGCCGCCGACTCGTTCGCCGGGTACTGCACCGGTGGCACCATCCGAGATGCTTGTGGCCGTCGCAGAGCCGCTTTCCGACGAGCCCCTGCCGGCAGGCGTTACGTGGGACGCCGTGCACGCTGTGCCCGCTGTTCCTTTCAGACCGCCGACGCCGCGGCGCGCGACCGCCGACGGCGATTCGGCAGCTCTGGTGGCTGATTTGAGTTTATGCGCCGTGTGCCTGGAAGTGGCGGTGCAACCTCGAGCCATGGCCAACTGCACGCACATGTTCTGCGCACAGTGCATCGACCGCTGGGTTTGTGCCAAGACGAGGTCGGGCGTGCCGCGGGAGGCGGTGGGCTGTCCTACGTGTCGAACCGCTCCGGCGCAGCCGGTTGCCGTGAGCGCTTGGGATGCGCTTCTCCGAACGGTTTTTGTGCCTACACTGGACGCTGAGCACGTCGAGGCGCGCATGCAGCGTGAACTCGAATGGCACGTACGCCTCGACGTCCGCCGCCGTGTGGAGGAGGCGGTGCGGCGCGGTACGAAGCGCACGTTCAACGACGTGATGCTGACGGCGCACGACGTGGCGGTGCGGTCGGCGCGCGTGCCGCTCGTGGCGCGGTACAGCCTGGGGCGACCAGCGTTTCGCCGACGGCGTCCTCGGCGTCGCACTCCTGGCTCGGATGACGAAACCACGAGCACCGTTGACATGGAAAACCTGGAGCGACGGCGGAACGTGTGCACCGCGTGCGCGTCACACATCAGATTTGGCGATGTCGAGGTGGTCGACGAAACCGCTCTGTACCACGCGCAGTGCGTTCCCGTCGGTCTGTACGGTCGACGTGTCACGAACGCGTCCGGGGTTGGTGGCCTGCGGGATGACGACGTGCGCCGAATGCGAGCACAACCTTTCATCGTAGGCTAAGATGTACAATTGTGCTGTAAGCTAAAAACGCTGCGCTGTAATTCGCTGTAATTTTACGTATGAAAGTATCAAAGTAATTCGCGCAGTGACTCGTGAATGATAAACTCCGGCACTGCCGCGGGGTCGTCCGTGGCTTGTCCATCGAAAAGCGCGTCGTCTTCCACCAACCGCGCCTTTCGCTTCGCCTGCCTGTTCGCCGTCACGGCGGCATGCGTGAGCGCTGCGCTGTCCGCCTGTATGTAGGGCGCCACCCGTCGCCGCACGATGCGCCACGCGCGCTCGATGTCCGATCGCGTTCGGCCGCCGGTCAGGACCACGCGCCCCTTCAGAAACAGAAGCACCTTCATTTTTGGGTCGTTCAGCTTCAAGCGCAGGCCGGGGAACAGGTCTGGGGTGTACAGGCTGCTCACGAGCAGTTTTTTGCTCATCGCGTCGATGTTCACTGCGCCAGGAAAGGCGCTGCTGGAGACGATGTTCTGGACGCTCACATCGGTGACACGCGCCTCGGGATGAAGTGCGCGCAGAAGGTGGTACAGGATCTGAACGGCGGTCAACGCCGCCGACTCGCTACGCGCGCCCGTCACCACGAGCTTCCCGGTGCTGAAGAAAAGCGACGTCGTTTGCGGTACAGGGAGGCGCAGCTGAACAGCGGCAAACGAGCTGGGAGAGTATTCGCCGTTGTACTTCCATGCCAGTTCCTCCAGGTTGATGTGGCAGTTGAAGCAGCACGTCACCACCTTCGCGAACGTGGCGTTAGGTTAGGATTAGCCTACGCAGGTTGTTTAATTAGGCATACGGCGCCTGCGGCGAACGCGTACCACGTTGCTGATTGTGATGATGTCGAGATGCGCTGGCGCGGATGGCTCCTGCACCGCGTCTGCTGCGAGATCTTGCACCGCGGGTTCGCCCGTGGGTGCGGCGGAAGCGGGCTCTTCCATGAGAGGACTCGCCCTCCGACAAGCGGGGGCGGGCGGGCGTTGTGCCGCGGCAAGCCCGTCTCACCTCCCCCCGACCAAATAACCCCGGGAAACTCAAATGACAAACACGATAATTGAGTTTTCCCAAGGTAACATCAACCCCGTTAAAACATCAATATAGTTTCACAGGGTTATCCCCCCACAACTTCGTCGACATCACCGTTTTGCTGGGTTGTCTTCGGGCCTTCAAAACAACCTTCAAAATTTCCAAGGGAAATTTGGAGGGAAATGTGCTATTTGTCAATTTCGCCGTGTTATCAGAATTCCCCAATTCTCTAGCTTTTTTTCCTGGGGGGAAATCAGCGAGTAGCTTCCTGTGAGGTGCATGGGTTGGACACTTCACAGGGAAACTCATCGGCTCCATGTGTCTTACAAACTTTTCACAGGGAAATAAAATGACGTATTTGTGTAAGACGCTATTTCACAGGGTTCACAGCGCAAATCGTCGCTCGCGCGTGAGGTCTCGCTTCACCGACACCAGCCGCCGGCGCAGCTCATCCACGTGCAGCGCAGCCTCCTCGACCGCCAGCTCCGCCTGAAGAGGCTCCATCTCGCGCCGCAGCTCCTCGGCGCGCGTTCGCGCCGCCTTGCGCTTGAGCGGGTTCTTTTGCTGCTCGGTCCAAGCCGACTTGGCGCGCTTGTATGAATCCAGAGCGTCCTTGAGGCGATCCTGAGTGCTCGTCAGCGCCTCCGCGAGTTCGACCATCGTTTCGTCGTGCAGGCTCTGCTTCGTCGCGTCCGAAAGCCGATCGTAGCAGCTCAGCGCCGTGCCCAGGTGCTCTTCACACGCAGCGGCGAGTCCGGCGGCTGTTCCTGGGAACTCGTCGCGAATCATGTCCAGCTCGCGATGTGCCTCTCCCTCGAAGTAATCCAGAACGCTCTGGCGCGCGCTGGTCCACTGCGGGTAGTCGGCGTAGTCCGTTGCCGTTGCCTTCCAGTTACACCCGTCGACGCAGTACACGCGCCCGTGCGCGTCGAGCCCGAAGCAGATGCCTGCCAAAACAAGTCAGTCATCGATCAAGCGAGCTGGTCAATTGCTTGCCAAACGCTGCTCAAAGCGCACCCCATCCCATGATTAGCAATCGACGCTTTATTCGTTTTATTGACGGCTTGTGATTTCAAGGTATACATTTTAACTGTGGTCCGTCTCTTTTTTTGATAACACCTGTGCTCACAGCATGTAGCCAGCGGACGCGCCGCGCGCGCCCAGCGCAGTCACCTTGGAGGCCTTCCCGCCGCGAACGCAGTACACTTGGCGAACGATCTCGCGCAGCCTGGAGGGGGAAAGGGGGTGGGCTCAGAACGCTGCTTCATCCGGGCACATAGCATGACGTACCAGTGGATGAAGGCGGCCAGCACGGCGCCGAGGAGCTCACCCCCGATGTAGCTGCCCGCATAGGCAAACTTGTTGTCACCGCAGTCGCCGGTCGCGTTGGCGCCTAGGTAGCGGGCGGGGTTGAGCGATCCGCCGGTCCAGTGGCCGGTGGCGGAGGCCGCCACAAAGAGGGACAAGCCGATGGCCAGGGGCGCCACGGTGGCGAAACGAGCGTTGCCGGACTCATCGACTGCGGTGGACAGGACGGTGATGACCAGGAGAAAGGTGGAAAGCGTCTCAAGGCCAAACACGACGTCTTGCGGCGTGCCAGACGGAGGCAGGAAGCATCCGGGGGTGGTGGCGATGCCGAAGGCGAGCTTGCGTACGAGGGCGCCGCCAGCCAAGCCGCCGGTGATCTGGGCAGCCAGCTCGAAGCATAGCTTCATGAAAGCGATGCCAAACGGCTGCGCGTTGAGAGAGAAAAGAGCGATGCTGACGACGGGGTTCAATTTGCCGCCGGAGACGGCTGCCGTGCAGTACACCAAAACGGCCAGAGCGATGCCGTTGCCCAGAGCCGCCCACGCGCCGCCGGTGGTACCGATGCCAGCAAGTCCTCCGAAGAAGGCGAAGAGCATGGTGCCGGTGAATTCGCTGAGGAACTCTGTGTGATTCGCGAATGATCAGTCGGCGATTTGCGATTCACGCTGATTCGCGATTTCACCTGTGATTTCACGCGCGATGGTGAGGTCCACGGGGGCGCGCTTCTCGAACTATTAAAAGGCGCAGAAAGCGAGTTAGATGTGTCGCAACTCCAAGCTAACGTCAAGAAACGCACCTGGCAGTAGCCTGAAAAAAAGAACGCAGAAACATGATATTAGCGCGGGTAATAAATATAAACGGTAATTAAGGCAACTCACCTGCATCGAATACAGTACTCATGGTGACCAAGAGAGCTCAGTAAGCGCTCTTATCTTTTTATTAACACCGAGAGCATCGTTTTAGTACAACCTGTGCAATTTTAGCCACAAGGGGCTGCGCGTCTGGCTCACAATTTCGCGCCATCCCTACCCCGTTCCGGCGGGAACGGTTCGATTGTCATTGTTTTTTCGATTGTAAATTGAAGGGCGTTTGTTCGATCGTCATGGAAATTGCCGATCAACTCGAAGGGCTGAACGGTTTGATTAGCGCGGTTGATTCGAAGCTGGAGAAAATCTGCGATCGTATGGATAGCGGCTTTGACAAACTGGACAAACTGGACAACATCACCGACTCCATCGACAATCTGGTGAAGCACCTGAAGCGCTCTCGCCGCCAGGAGCCCAGCTCCGAAGTTCCGCTCACGCGCGAGGCTGCTGGCAAGAAAATGTTTTGCACGGCAATGAAGCGAGTTCAAGCGTTCCGCGAAACCAAGGAGGTCAAACGCCTCCGGCGCATGGAGGACGTGGACGCCCTCGTCGAGATAAAGTGGGACGCGCTCTCCGCAGCCAGCAAGCACACCTGGGAAGCGAAGGCGATGTGGGCCGCGTACGATGCCAACGACAGCGACTGACGACGGCGTTCCGTGCAGCCCTCGCGACGCGTGGAATCACGCGAGGGACGATGAGCGGCCGTAGTTAACAAAAAAACCATACCGCTGTAGAACAAATGTCCGTCCTCTCCCGGCGCAGCCCCAAGCCGCTGAACCTCGTCAGCTTCGGCGACGACGGCCGCGCCGTCATAGACGTGCCGGTGGCCAGCGGCGGTGGTGGTGACGGGTCATCGTCCGCGGCCATTTCGGCGAGCGCCGCGGCCAATCATGCAGCGCTTCGCGAGGCGGCAAGCCTGGGCGGCGTAGACCCCGATGACTTGACGCCCTTCTGGCGTCGGCGGCCGACGCGCTGGGGGATGCCCCAGAAGTTCCAAGCCACGCAGGCTTTCTTTGCGTTTGCGTGTGCGCTGGGCGTCCTTGGCGCCCTGACCGACAAACGAAACGCGTCGGGCTTGGCGCTCACGCACGCGCTCACCAAGCCTCTGCCGTGGAGCGCCGCCACAGCCGACTCCATGCCTCGCATCCTGGTGACCACGGAGCTGCCGCAGCGCGTGCTGGTGACGCGCACGTTAGCGCTGATGTCCTTCAGCGTCGGCCTGCTGGCCAACGCTGCACCTTTGGTCACCCACCGAGTGCGCTCGTGGTGCTACGAGTGTCTGGTTCAAAAGACCACCCCCGCGCGTGCTTTGGACCTCGCCTTCGCACTGGGCGTCAGCGCCGCCATGCTCACCGCGCACACGGGCGTGCGAGACGCGGGCACGGTGGCTGCGGCGGCGGCGTGCGCCTGGGCTTTCGCGGCGTGCGTTCTCGCGGCGCAACACTCTCTTTTTTACGCGTGCATGCTGAGCGCGTACGGCGCGCGACTCAAGTCGCGTAGCGAAATCGGCGTTTCGCTGCTAGCAGCCTTGGCGGTGGCCACCGCCGGATGCGTGCCTGCCGCGGCACGCGCCGCGCTGAGCGCTACCGCGCCGGGTGACAGCGATTCCAACGCTTCGCTCGCCGCAGCAGCGCTGTTTCTTTCTTACACGACTACGGCCCTGGTCAGCGCTGCGCACACGTGCGAGCTGCTGGGCGACGGCGCCGCGGACGCCGCGCTAGGTTCAATCGCGCTCGCTGTGCGCATATTCACGTTTCTGGTGGCGCCGACAAAGTTTGCCACCGTCCTCGAAACCATTCCGCCAGCACCGCCAACCTCGCCGGCGCTTTAGCGTGCAAAGGTGGTCGGGGCCATCACGGCGATGCGCTGCCTGCGCGTGGAGCGCAGGCCGCAGGTCGAGCACGCGCTTCTGACGTGTGCACCTGCGGCGAAAGAGGGTGTTGCTTAGAACCTCCCAATTTAACGAAAAAAGTGAGCCAAAACGTACATGCAAAACACGCGTCCAGGTGTCTGCAGCCTATAGAAGCGAACGTGACGAACAACACGTTGCAGTGCAGACATCTCGGCGTTAGATTGTGCTCGTTGAACACAAACATTCGGACGGCGGCATCCGTCGTCGCCTGTGCCGTTTGCACGTGCGCCGTCACTGTGGGAGGCGTCGGCGTCGGAGGTGGCGGTGAAGGTTGCGGCGACGGGGGCCGAGGCGATGCGTCTTCTTCCGCATATGACGCGAGCGCGTTGACGTCTCCACTCTTGTTCGTCGAGAAAATCTCACGACGCGCCTCTCTCACGGCGTCAAGGAGCTCTTGGTTCGGCGGTGGCCGACGCATGATGAAAACTTCTGACAGAGACATTGAGTCGGCGGGCATTCGCAGCGTACTGGGCTCCGGCGCCACATCTCCATTCACAGCACGCGTCACGCCGCCGGAGCTCCGAATCAGAACTAGTTTTCTGGATCGTCGCATAGACGCCATCGTCGCGCGCGAGGTGGAACGTTTATGAGAAAAGCAATCGAAGGTCTACTTGGGCAATCGAATCGTAATCTGTAAGTAGCGATTGAGAGAGGAGCGCGTAGAGGGTGTGACCCACATGTCATTCACAACACGCCCCTCCCCCTGCCGCGTCGCGCCACTTTCCGGTTCGATTGCATGGTTCAATTGCTGCGTCCGTTGACGGCCCGTCGCGTCATAGCTTACGGTCGAGCAGTTCTTCCCGCGTCGCGCCGCCGGCGCATCGCCAGGCGCGCAGGGCGCGCCGCCGCCTCAACGTGCGTGGCGGCCGTGGCGGGCGTCATCGCAGACTGCGCCACCGGATGGCACATGCCGGACGCGTACGGCGTCGATCGCGACGTCCGGGAGACGCTGCTATCGAGTGCGCTACAGTACGCCGTCTACTACTACCTACTATAATTGCTGCGTTGCTGGCGTTCGTGGCACCCGCGCACGCCGTCAACGCCGGCACCAACGTGTCGCTCGGGTCGTACCCAGCCTTTGCGACGCTACTTTACACCACGTCGACGGGCTCTTTCATCTGCGGCGGGTGGCTTGCCGACGCACGACACGTCGTCACCGCGGCGCATTGCGTGAAGGACACGAAAACATGGACAATGAACCAACCTACTCAATTTTACGTGTATTTGAACAAACTACCGGGTGTTTCTCCGTTCAGACCAGAACCATCGTATCAGGCGCAAGCGCTGTTCGCACACCCGTCGTATGATGCGAGAGATTACGGCAACGACATTGCCGTGGTTCGCCTCGGTGTGCCCGTCGGCGACATATCGCCTTGGGCTTATGCCAAATCGACCGCCACACTGAGCGCCACGCCGGAGTGCACGCTCTACACGGTGGTCGGTCACGGACAGACGTGTGACGGCGGGTGCATTTCCCCAGACTTGCAACGCGCGGGGGTGCCCAAGCTCGTCGGTGACTCGTGTGTGCGCACGGAAGCGGACTACGACTACGAGTCCGAGTGGCCCGCATCCATCGTCGGGCCGGACGTGTGCTTCGGGTACGCGCCGCCGTGCGGCTCAGTGAGCGCGAGCAACCCAAATTCGTGTGCGGGCGACAGCGGCGGACCCATATTCGACTCTACAAACACCGTGGTGGGTCTCGTATCGCGCGGGTCCACCAAGGCGTGCACGCAAGCGGTGAAGCCGGGGATCTACACCGCCATAGGGAACGCAGACAACGCGGCGTGGCTGGCGTCCGTGTTTGCCTCGGTGAACGCACCACCTACGCCGCCGCCGCTGGCCAAGCCGCCCGTCGTCGCACCGATGAGTCCGAGTGTGGTGACGGTGTCGTCGAGCACCAGCAAGCTTCGGGTCGCGTGGACGGTACTAATAGGGCTTCTCTTGAGCGTGTAACGAGCGATATGAGTGCCATAACGCCCCGAGTGAACCTTGAAAAGATTCGACTGACCTCTTCGGTCGTGGACGAGTTTGTCCACAACGAGTTTACCGATTGTCATACAGTTCGCGTCGCTTTTCGCACGCTGGGGTCTAAGAAACATGAACATTACCTAAATAAATATGCCGCGCGGTTCACTCGTTTACCTGGCGAAAAGAAGCCAGCGGGGTGTCTTACGCACGCCGAAATCATCCTTCCTGTCCGTCCGGGCGTCTACGTGAAAGGGTCGGTCATCAAAAAGCGCTGGAGTCATAAGGCCCCGGATGGGAAAGATGTGTACGTGCCCATGGGGTCTTTCCTCAAGCGCACAGACCCCGCTGAATGGGCTCGAAAATATATTTTCGTCACCATACACGCGTCGCGCGATGCTATTTTCAAGTGTTTAAAGTTTCTGGCCACGCAAAACGACGGCCCTTTTAACAATCACGGGTATTACGCGAACCTGTTTGTTCCTGGAGGCATCGGCACGCGCCAGTTCCGCAACGAGCTGCTGACACATCGCACAAGCTTCTTCTGCACCGAGCTTCTCGTGTGCGCGTTGCAGTGCCTCAGCATGTATGATAAGCCGAGTCAGCGCATCGAAGATGATGCGGAACATTGGAGGGAGGTTATTTGGCGGCAAAATGCCGCAAAGAGCAGTCCTAATTCGCTTTATCGCGTACTGAAGGGGGCTAAAGGCGTTGTTGATGACGTGGCGCTAGGCGCCACCTTGCAAATTTTGTAATTCAAAACAAGCAACGGCCCCATGACACGTCACGCTTGGGTGGGCCATGGGGCAGACGCGCACAACTATATATGCATTTTAAACGCGTTAATAAACCAGGTGTCTCAGGTTCCTCCATGCAGGGCAAGGCTCTAGACAGCGGTGTTTGCTACTACAAGCTGTTTAGGCACATTGCCACTTTTTCTGATGGCGTGTGCGAGACAAAAAAACTGAGTGCCCAGTGCGCCGGCGTCATATACCAGAAGATTGCACCCGTGTCAATCGACGGCGGCGTGGTCAATTTCATCTACACAGGCTCCAGTTTGTTTAAAATCGAAGAATTCAAATGGCGCGGGTTACTGGACAGGCTGTCGCGCAACACGAGTAACTCGCAGATGAACTTCCTGTACAGGCTGTACGATTCTTTCCCCAGCCCAGCCCGGGTAATTGAGCACCGCCTGCGTAATTTGCTTGTTTGGGACAGCCGCTACGAGGTGAAGATTACCAAGACGCGCGAGGACACTGACCCAAAGGGTACGTCGATAACGTGTCTGGCAGAGCTCCTGCTGCGCGTTCTGGAGCAGAAGGGCATCGACGATGTGGCGGCGATGGACCGCAGCAAGACGCAGATAGCCAACATGCGCAACGAGACGGTGCGCGGTAGCTCGTACATCGGAAAGTGGGACGATTACCTCGAGATCGTTGGCATGTTTAAACTGAACGTTGAGTTTCAACACAGCGGCAAGGTGAAGGATGGCGCACCTGCTACGCCGGTGGAGGTGTATGCGCCACGGGCGGGCGCGTACGAACGCATCAAGGAGCGTGCTTCTATCATCGGCTACTCGATTTTGGTCACGAACGGGTTGCCAAAGGTCCATAAAGCGGATGTCTTGCTTGCGATGGGCAACAAGGCGCCGCCGCCTATGGTTGCTGGCCAGCCGCCGGCGGGGGGATCCTCAGCGAGCTTGCGTACCCCGGAGCAAATTGTGGCCACGGAGCAGCAGTCATCGCAGAAGCGCACGCGCGAAGATGCTCAGAACAAAACTGCAGACTGCGAGACGGGAGACGAGGACTCCTCGAAGCGCCCGTGTACAGGCTTGCGACTGCAAAATCCTATCGTTATAATCGATTAGTGCCAGCCAATACCGCAGTTCGCCTGCACTTTCCACCCCGGCGCGTAGGGCGACAACACCGCGATTCCGCTCAGCACGGCCGCCGGCCCTGTGATCGGGCGTTCGTGTGCGCGCGACCGGTCAAACTCGTACAAAATTTGACGCCCGTCTTGTGCCGAAATGCCCATGTAGACACGCATGATACCGCATCTCGTGTGCTCGTTTTCCACATAGAACCCCGGGACGCCGCGCGCATACATCGCTTTGGCGATTGCGACGGCGCAATCGATATCGGGGTCGACAATCTGCATGCCCATGGCCGGCCGGGGAGGCGCGCGCGAAGAGTATTCTTTCGATTGTTCGCGTGTCTTTAAAAGTGAAACATGGCGTCCACGCCTAGTGACGCGCCTATCAATACCGACAGCGAATTTTTTCGTAAGTGGACGGCGCTCATGCACGGCGCGGGCGTGGGCGTGCGCGACGTCGGCAACGGCAACCTTGAGATGGCGCCGGAAATAGAGTTCCTGGATGAGATGACGCCGCTGGATCGGGAGTGGGTTTTGCAGGCGCCCGATGAGAAGGTCATCTGGACCATCCGACTGGAAGTTGGAGAACACGTGGTGAGCGCGCCGTGCTTGCTGGCGCCTACGCTGCAGTCAAAAGGCTGGTACGAGCTCCTCTCGAAGCGCGACCTTCACCTGCATCTTTCTCCTGGCGACAACGTCGAGCTCTGGGTGTACGGGTCTTGGCGCACGACGCGCAACCTCCCACGCATTCAAAGCATCGCCCGGGGACGCTTTACGGTCCCCGCTCGAGGCCACTCTCTCGGAAGTCCGGTGTTCAATGTGTTTCTTCCCGGTCGCATGTTGCTGACGCTGCACATGGCTTTCGTCGAAGACTCTCTTCGCGCCATCGCCGCGAGCGTGCGCGCGCGCCTGGACGAATGCCCGTTCGAAGACGAAGAATGACCACGCGCGCGTATTGAGCTCGGTTTGACAACGTTGTAAAACGCGATGAGCGATGATGTGTGCAGCATATGCATCGCCGAGCCGCGGCGCGCCGTGCGCACACCGTCCAATCAGGTGTTTTGCCGCGAGTGCATCACGCTGTGGCTGCGGCATAAGCCCTCTTGTCCGAACACACAGGCGCCACTGACACTGGCCGAACTGAGACCGGTGTGCCCGTCGGACGACGCCGGTGATGTGGAACTCGCCGTTGTGGCGGCGACGCCACCGAGCGCCTCGATCGCCGAACCACCTTCGCGCGGCGAACAGCTGCTGTGGGTCGGCGTCGTTCCACCGGCGTCGGACGAGCCTGAACGCTTGCAGGGCGCACTGATGCGTCCAATGATATGTTTGACGTTCGTTGCGGAGATGCACGTGCAGGTGCTGGTGGGTGTGTTGTCGATGCACGCGTACGAACCCGGCGGTCGCGTACGGCAAACCATTCTCAGCAACATCGGCGACCTGTACGCTTCGCAGCCGTGGCGGCCTTTTCTGGCCGTGTATGCTTCGTCCAGCGTAGCTATCATCGTGTTCAATTTGGCGGTGCAGCAGATGTGTTTGGTACTGCTTCTGAGGCGCGGGGTGCACTGGTCGACCGTTTTGGCACTTCAGCTGGTACCGGCGCTGGAGGCTAACCTTCTCACCGCGGCGCTCATGCCGGCGAGGCCTCTGTGCGGAGCCACGGTCGCCACGACGGCGCTCTTGTTGCGGTGCGTGCAAGAGAAGATGTTCAGGCGCCAACGATGGCTGGGCTTGTGCTTCACCTTTTTTTTTGTCATTATTTTCGTCGTCGGCTTCCGGACGAACGTCACCAACGTGGGGCACGTGTACGCCGTGGTATGGACCATTGCACACAGGGCGCTGTGCCAGACGAATCGCCGCGCGGAGATATGCACCTTTGCGTCGTTCGCGATGTTATTTTTGTTTATTTCAGCGGCGCCGCCGATCGCGCACGTATTTCCGAGGGACGCGCGCGCCGTAAACGACGACGCCGTGTCCACGCACATAGGAGCGGCGTGCATCATATTTGGATGCGAAACCAAAGGAATCCTTTTTTAACGAAACGTACAAACCGCGAAACGTTCGAGTAAGCAAAACCAGAGAGCCTGCTGTGAGTGCTCAGAAACCATGGCCACGGTAGTTCCAATTATGAGCGGGTTGCCACAGGCGTCTGAGTCTATGATGACATGGGAGACGCAAGGTCAAATCATGATGCTCTTCAGCGTCGTCATTTTTTTTGGCCAGCTATTTCAGGTTGTGGTTGCGTCGGCAATCGCCAAGTCGGCAAACGACGGCAAGCACGTGGAGATGGAAGATGCGCTAAAAACTTTCATTTTCGTTCTCATCCCCAGCCTCGTCGGCCGCGTCATCGCCGGCGCCGCCTGGAGCTTCGGGCGTGTGGAGAGCGGCGACAATAAGAAAGGCAACCGCATGGTGGCTCTGTTTCAGACGGTGAAGGGCAACGTGCTTTTGCTGATTTTGTCTTCCATTTCGACGTTCACCACCGCCATCCTTCTGGGAGCTTTCTCGCCTAAATGGAGCGTTCTCTACGAGAGCCGCAACGTTGACAGCACCAACAACGTCAAGCTCCTCGTCGGCAGCTCCATCGCGCTCGGATGCGTTTGTGCGCTCGAGACTCTGTACTCGCACGGTAAATTCTTCGTCCGCAGCAACATTTCGGCCGCCGCAACCACCGCCAATGCAACGCTCATCTCTATTCTTATGTTCCTGCTGGCAGCGCTCTTCGGTGCATCGCTGGGGATCAACGCATATTTGGTGTGGGTTATTCAGGACGCGCGCAAGCTCTCGCCCGCAAGCGGCTACGAGGCCAAGGCGACGCTGCTACGTGCCGCGCTCGACCGCGCTTTCGTCGTGGCCATGCTTGGTATGGTTGCTAACGGCGTGACTGCTGTGCTTTACCTTCTGAAATATTTTTTCAAGTCGTTCGATACCGCGCGCCTGGCGCGTATGTTGAAGCTGACTTGCTCATCGGTCGCCGTTTTTGCCGCGGCTGCCTTGTACGGCGGAACTCTGCCGAAGCTCTCGTATATCGGCACATACGAGTCGTCTGGCAAGCTCATCTACGACGAGAACAGCAACCCTCTGTTCAAGGTGACGAGCTTCACCGCCGTCAACTTCTTTGTCCTGTTCGGCGTCGTGGCGATCGCGCACATCCTGGCGTTTGCACGCGCTCAGCTGTGAAATTACAATCTCGGCACTTTTTAACTAGCACTGCCCGTTTTTCCACACGTCTGCGTAGTGCTGTAAGCAGCTCGCGTCCGTTCCTGTGAGGTTTGACTTTTTGCCCATCGGCACCCACGCCCTCACGTGCTTGTGTCGCATTCGACTCGTCTTTTGCGGACACTGTGGCGAAGTCTCATAGGACCTCACGTAGTCTCCGCTTATTGCCTCATACCGAGGATATATGAACGTCGGCAGGCTCGAGTTGGCGAAAACCACCACTGCGAAATCCGCGCGCCGCCACAGCGCCGCCGGCGTGGCGCACGCGAAGCCGTTCTTTGCAGCGTGGACGCGCAGCGCGCACACCGTTCTCCTCCACGCAAACATCGCCAGCGCCAGTGCCGCGAAGAGAGCCAAGGTAACGCGCGTCGCACGCTTCACGGTCTGTCGTTTTTTCTCGTCTTTTTTGCGAGCTGCAAAACGTTCAGAAGCCGCATGATATGTGAGTCCTTCTTCGACGCTCACAAGGCCACGACGGCGCATGGGACACTTGGACGATGCGCTTATCCACGAAAGAAAGAAAAAGAGTTTCCTGCACCCAGCCCGCACACAAAAACACACACACACCCCTTTGCCACCCATCACACAGAGTCACGTGTACTCGTCTTGATCTGCACACTACCCGCCCTCCCCTGAGGCGCTTAAGGCAGCAGGGACCCACCGCGCGGGTTGCACTCCGTCACCGACAGGCCGCCGTTCAGGCGATAATCTGCGTGGCGCAGGTTGTAGGCGAGGCGGAAAGCCTTGTTGCCATACCGCTTGGAACCCAGCGTGATGTTCTTTCCGATGTCGATGTTGATTGCGTTGGCCAGGTTGAAGATCGTGACCAGCTCGTCCTCGGCCGCCACCTGCAGCGCATCCACCGCGTCCGACTTGAAGCGAACGCCACCGTCAAAGTAAGTGTTGTCAGCGGTGAGCTCGTCCGTGATGCTCTTCACGAGGCGCTTGAACGTAGAGCGGGGCAATAGGGGGTCTACCGACTTCTGATACTTGCGAATCTGCCGAAGGGCCACGGTGCCCGGCTTGAAGCGGCGCTTGCGAGCCTCGCCACCAGCCGCCGCGCCGCCCTTGAGCTGAGAGTGCTTCTTCGGCTTGGTCATCTTGCGGCGGCTGCCGCCAGCCTTCTCTTCGGACTTCTTCACCTTGGTAGTGGTCGCCGCGCCGGTCTTCTTGCTCGTCTTGGCGTCATCATCCGCGTCACCGTCGTGATCGGCGGGCGCGCGCGTGTCCAGAGACTTGACATCCTCCTCGTCGGCCATTTGCAATCGAAACTGACAATCGGAGTGCCGTACACAATCGGGTCAGTCGTGAGTGGCGGAGGAGGGCGTGCGTAAAGTGGGCGAATTTGTGAGCCGGTCGCGAGAGGGAACGTCTGGATGACGTGTGCGGCGCGCCGAGGCAGGCGTGTGTTTTCCCAGGGAAATTTGCGTGGCGGGGGCGGCGCAATGTGATTTCCCAAGGAAACGGACAGTAAAAAACGCCCATTTACAATCGAAACGTGGCGCACCTTTTACAATCGAAAGCGGTTGCGGCTCGCAGTTGAGCTAGAGGGGGGACGCGTTTGGGAGGGGGTTGTCAAATGAATGCGGGTCTTTGACGTGGCACCGTCAAAGCTCTTAATACGTTTCACATCAGCCTCACAGGACGAGGCCTCGGCCGGCCAGTTCATCGAGCGCTGGCGTGGGAGAGGCGTGCG
>Ga0208082_1000092_pt1 | contig 24403 bp, 33 predicted proteins | sample LakMenE09Jun09ns_FD_150683 | JGI IMG/M metagenome (GOLD analysis project Ga0208082, IMG submission 150683) | Freshwater microbial communities from Lake Mendota, WI - 09JUN2009 deep hole epilimnion ns (SPAdes) | ecosystem: Environmental > Aquatic > Freshwater > Lake > Epilimnion/Euphotic zone ... | reverse complement strand
ATGGGAGGTGGCAGCGGTCTTAAGTACGCCGCTTCTACTATCATATATCTTAGTAAGTCTAAGGAAAAGGATGGAAAAGAAGTCATTGGAAACATTATCAAGGCAAAGACTGCTAAGTCGCGTTTGAGTAAGGAGAATCAACAAGTTGAAGTCCGTTTATTTTATGATGAGCGCGGTCTTGATCGCTATTATGGTCTTCTGGAACTCGGGGAACTCGCTGGACTCTGGAAGAATGTTGCGGGGCGTTATGAAATTAATGGCAAAAAACTTTATGCGAAAGAAATCCTAAAAAATCCCGACCAGTATTTTACCGAAGAAGTAATGCAGCAACTTGATGCTGCCGCGAAACAACAATTCTCTTATGGAACGAATTGAGACAACTATTCTCAGAAACTTAGTATTTAATGAAGACTACTCACGCAAGGTCATTCCTTTCATACAACCAGATTATTTTGAGCAAAAGACGGAAAAGATCATTTTTGAGGAGATTGTTCAATTCATTGTTAAGTATGGTTCAGCAATCACGATTGAAGCACTCAATATTGAGGTAGAGAATCGCACAGATCTCAATGAAACTGAAGTCAAAGAGATTCGAGAAATCAATTCGTTTTTAAATGATGCTCCTGTAGAAAAGCAATGGTTACTTGATACTACTGAAAAGTGGTGTCGTGACCGTGCCATTTACTTGGCACTTATGGAGTCAATTCATATTGCTGATGGAAATAATGATAAGAAAAATCGTGATGCGATTCCAAGCATTCTTTCTGATGCTCTAGCAGTATCGTTTGATAATAATATCGGACACGATTATCTTCAGAACTATGAGGAGCGATATGAGTTTTATCACCGTAAAGAAGATAAGATCGAGTTTGATCTGGAATATTTCAACAAAATCACAAAGGGTGGGCTCCCTAATAAGACTCTCAATATCGCTCTCGCTGGGACGGGCGTTGGGAAATCGCTATTCATGTGTCATTTGGCTGCTTCCGTCTTACTGCAAGGCAGGTCCGTTCTCTATATCACTCTTGAAATGGCAGAAGAGCGAATTGCAGAGAGGATTGATGCGAACCTTCTCAATGTACCGATTCAGCAACTGGTTGATCTCCCACGTTCGACATTCGAGAACAAAGTAAATAGTATTGCAAAGAAGACACAAGGTTCTTTGGTCATCAAAGAATACCCAACTGCTTCTGCTCATTCAGGACACTTTAAAGCACTTCTCAATGAACTTGCTCTCAAGAAGTCATTTAGACCTGATATTATTTTCATTGATTACCTTAATATATGTGCTTCCAGCAGGTATAAGTCAAACCTTTCTGTCAATTCATATTCGTACATTAAGGCAATTGCTGAAGAACTTCGCGGTTTGGCAGTGGAATTCAATGTTCCCATTGTCTCTGCTACCCAGACTACTCGCAGTGGTTATGGGAACTCTGATGTTGAACTTACTGATACTAGTGAGTCCTTTGGTCTCCCTGCTACTGCTGACCTTATGTTTGCCCTTATTAGCACTGAAGAACTTGAACAGTTGGGACAGATTATGGTGAAGCAATTGAAGAACCGTTATAATGACCCCACTATCTACAAGCGTTTTATTGTGGGTATTGACCGTGCTAAAATGAGACTGTATGATTGCGAACAGTCAGCACAAAAAGATATACTTGACTCTGGAAACGAAGACGAGTATAATGATAACGAAGACAAGAAACCTAAAAAGTCGTTTGAAGGATTTAAATTTTAATGGAAACTGCTAAACACGTAGATTTTGATAAGTATGCTGAGTTTGTGGATGCTGTAACTTCTGATGCATCCAAAGACTTTCTTTCTCTATCTGATCGCCTTGTTGCTCTTGATGAGAAAGGTGCCAATATTGAGCGTCTCCTGACTGCTGCTGTTGGTATTAATGCCGAAGGTGGTGAGTTTATGGAAATCGTGAAGAAAATGATTTTCCAAGGCAAACCCTTCAATGAAGATAATCGAGAGCATATGATTATCGAACTGGGTGACATTATGTGGTATGTTGCTCAAGCTTGTATGGCACTTGAAGTAACTCTTGATGATGTGGTTGCTAAAAATGTGCAGAAACTTCTCAAGCGTTATCCTGAAGGTGCTTTTGATGTTTATTTCTCTGAAAACCGTGCTGCTGACGACCGATGACTAAAGAAAAGAAAGTAACTCTAAAACTTGATGTTCGTGCTGCGGCAGCAGTTCGTCAAATTCTTTTTGAGGCACAACGTGGTTATAGTTATGAACATGTTCCTGAAAGAATCACTGAACTTCGCTCTGTGATTCTGGAACTTGATTCTGGAATCGGTGCGATTGTTGGTGAATAAATAATTGACCCTTAGGGGTTTTTGGGGAATTAGCTCAGTTGGTAGAGCGCCTGCTTTGCAAGCAGGATGTCAGGAGTTCGAGTCTCCTATTCTCCATTGCATTTTATTATAAAATAATATGAAAGTACATCTGATTGATAATTTTTTACCAGAAGAAGAATTTCAAAAAATTCGTGGGTTTATAATGGGCGATTGCTTTGACCATAGTTACCCTTCTTTGCCTTGGTATTATGGAAAAGTATTGTCTGAAAATATAAAAGATTTTTCTTCACCGTCGTGTAATGATGATGATAATTATCAATTCAGTCATGTTTTTTATGTTGCTGATGCTCCAACTTCAGCATTAATTCAAAACTTACAACCGCTTATTGAATCAATGCCAGAAGTTGGTTGTCGCTCTTTTGTTAAGATAAAGGCTAATTTAAACCCAAGGACTGATAAAATAATCGAGCACGGATTTCATATTGATATTGGAAATTTTGAGGGTGGAAAGACTGCGATTTATTATCTCAATACAAATGATGGATATACAAAATTTGAAACTGGTGAAACGATTGAAAGCGTAGAAAACCGATTAATTATATTTGATCAAAGTCTTTTGCATACTGGTACAACTTGTACAGATGCCCATGCAAGATATGTTATTAATTTAAACTTTTTCTAATTCTAATTTAAAAAAAATGAAAGTTCATATCATTGACAATTTCTTACCTGAAGAAGAATTTAATCAAATTAAAAATTTTATTACTGGTAAAACAATTCCGTGGTATCATGGTCAAGTAATTGAAGAAAATATTCCAAATATATCTTCAATAGATTGTACCACTGAAGAAAACTACCAATTTAGTCATATTTTTTATATTGATGACCAGGCAGCACCTTTTATTGGAAGTATATCTCCACTTGTTGATGGTATTATACAAGTTGGATGTCGTTCTTTAGTGAGAATAAAGGCCAATTTAACGTTAAAAACAGATGAAATAATCGAACATGGGTTTCATGTTGATTATCAAGACTTTGATGGTGGTAAAACTGCAATTTATTATGTCAATACAAATAATGGATATACTAAGTTTGAATCTGGAGATACTGTAGATAGTTTAGAAAATAGATTAGTTGTTTTTGATGGGACTATGCTTCATACTGGTACAACCTGTACTGATAAAATAGGAAGATACGTTATTAACTTTGACTTCTTCTGATTTATGGAAGTAATTGATAATTTTTTACCTGATACGGCTCACCAAAAATTTTTTCATTTAATCAAGAGTAATACATTTCCTTGGTTTTTGTCAGAAGTTTTAGAGACAGAATATCATCCGATAGAATGTAATGAAAACGATAACTACCAATTCAGTTATATTTTTTGTTCATCAAGAGATGGTGTTCTGAGAAAGGGTAGATTTTTTGAAGACGCATTTCCATTCTTTCAAAAACTAACTCCAAGAAATGTTCTCGTGATTAAGGCAAATCTTACATTGAGGACCAATAAAATAATAGAGCATGGTATGCATGTCGATCATCATTTCAAGTCAAAGACTGCTGTTTATTATGTAAATAGCAACGATGGATATACAAAATTTGAAACTGGTGAAATTGTAGAGAGTGTTGCAAATAGGATTGTAATCTTTGATAGTGATATCAAACATACGGGTACAACATGCACTAATGCTTTGGGAAGATTTGTTGTCAATCTAAATTACTGGCAGTAAAATAAATACTTAAAAAGTCTTATGTCTAGTAGTTCAAAAGACGACAATTGGAGAAAGCATTGGAGAGGAACTCCAACTATACTAACAACCATTAAAAAGGCATCTCCTTATTTTGAAGATCCAGCGACTGGTGGAAGGGGAACGGGATACTTGTCTATTGGACAACAAGTTACCTATGTGGATGCGCTTTCACAAAATATGCAAAATAATTCTTTTAGAGTCGCAATACAATTGGGAAGTTATGATGCATCAAAACCTGTTTATTATACCCATATTGATAATCTAACCAAACCTATTAATAGGAGTATCTTTGAGGGAATTTTTAAACCTCAAAGATTTGGATTGACTGGACAAGAATATAATTATGATACCTATGTTTCTACTCTGAGGCAATCAATTACAAATAGAACGGATATTGTTGGCGAACTTGAAGATTATTTACTATCATTAGTCGATTATGCTGACAGTAATGCTTCTGTTGGGAGTTTTGATTCAAATGCCATTAGTAATTTACCACTGAATAATATTCGTAATGACTTTGGTGAATGTATTGGACCAATTTATTGTATAAGTAGGGGATTTAATACTTTAAATCTTGGAGTTAATAAAACAACATCTAAAATTTTTATCCCAACAAGATCAAATGAACCTTTACTTGATTATTATATTGTAACTCCAAATAGGTCAATTAAAGTATCTGCAAAATCTAGTGGGGTGTCTTCTAATACTCTTAAGGTTAGGGATATTATACCGTTGGTTGAACAAAATTCTTCACTTTTGGCACAGATGAGAAACTCACAAGAGTTTGATTTGATGAGAATTATTAATAATAACAATATGGTGCAAGGTCCTATTCAAGCTGCTGCTCGTCTTGGATTGTTGGATCAAAATGTAGCAAATTCCGTTTTAAATTCTTCTGCTACAGGATTTATTTCAAATCCTGAATTATTTGATAGTATCATTAGATCTGATCCTAGACTAGTTGGAATATTGAATTCTCAAAGAGGTGATTATTCCAGAGTTAGGATAACCCTGATGCAAATATCTTATGCTTGCGAAAGACTAGTAATTGATTATTCTAGGCAATCTGTAGCATCATTAAATTTTACCAATATTGTTAGAAACGCATTATCCAATGAAATGTTTTTTGTTCATCTTTCATTGAATAATATCACACCATCATTTACTCTTAGAAGAGCACAGGGAGTGGAGGGTCAAGCAACTATATCAAACTTGCAATTTAGAACTAAAAATGGATATGACTTTAAAAAAGATAAGTTAGGATTCAAATTATGAAAGAATATGTTGATGAATTGCTTAAAAATTTTAAGGGCACGTATCCAGAATTTGTTCGCTATGTGCATTTAGTTTTAGATAAGAAAATGTCTGTCAGTAAAAATAAACATAAATATAGGCAGATACATAAAAACATCTTAAAATATATTACTGATAACGAAAAAGTAATCATATCAAAGATAAAGAAATTTAAGTAATGAAAAGTTTTTCTAGATTTTTATCAGAGGCAACTGCATCACAGCAAGCAGCAAGACTTGGGTTGCAGGGAGATGGTCATGGTGGATGGTATAAGGATGGTGAGTTTGTAGCAAAAACTGTAAAAGGAACTCTAAAGTTTTATAATAAAAGGCAAGCAGTTGGTGGAAAAGACCCTGCACAAACTGAAAAAGAAAAAAATATTTCTGATCCAAATTTTGTAGATCCTGCACTTCAGCAGCAAGCACCTGCTCCTGAGCAGCAACCAGTTGCACAAGAACCTGCCGCTCCTGTTGGACCACCACCAGTCGAAAAAACAAAAGGAACTCTTACAATTGCTTTCGGTCGATTCAATCCCCCAACGATTGGTCACCAGCAATTAATGGATGTTGCTGCCCAATCATCCGCTGCTGATGGTGGCGATTATCTTATCTATCCTTCAAGAAGTCAGGATAAGAAAAAGAATCCATTGGACCCTGATACAAAAGTCTCTTACATGAGAAAGATGTTCCCTACACATAGTGAGAGAATTGTAAATGATGCAAATACTAAAACCATTTTTGATGTTCTAAAGAAAGCGCATAATGATGGATACACAAATGTAAGAATTGTTGGTGGTGCTGATAGAGTTAAAGAGTTTGAAAAGTTATCCAATAATTACAATGGACAACTCTATGCATTTGATAACATCGAAGTTGTTTCTGCTGGGGAAAGAGATCCTGATGCAAAGGGTGTTGAAGGAATGTCCGCATCCAGAATGCGACTTGCCGCTGCAGAAGGTGACTTTAAGAGATTTAGAGAGGGTCTCCCATCAGATTATTCTCGTAAAGATGCTCTAGAGTTATTTGATAATCTTCGCGGTGCGATGAATATTAAAGAAGGGTGGCAACTTTGGCAGATTGCTCCTAAGTTTGATTTTAAGACTCTTCGTGAAAATTATGTTGCAGAGAATATTTTCAACATCGGTCAGATGGTAGAGAATCTGAATACAGGATTAACTGGTCGTATTCTCCGCAGAGGCACTAATTATTTAATTTGTGTAACCGAAACGGGTCAGATGTTTAAATCTTGGATTAAAGATTTGGTTGAATATACCGAAGTTAAAATGGATAGCATGTATAGAGCACCTGGAAAACCAAATACACTTGCAGGTACTACGGGATTCTTTAAATACGTTTCGATGCAAACTCCAGGAGCAATTGGAACTGGTAAGGAAAATCTTCAATCTGGGGCAAAGGCATACGGAGTTAATTTCATAAATAAGTATAGAAAAAAGTAAAGTAGAAATTATTTTCCATGAAAAAGCATATTGCTGAGGAGCTCCCTGCAAGAAAATTTGCTCCATCTGCTCCTGCTGCTAAGGGTGGTGGGGATAATGAAAAGGGCGCGGGGGGAAAAGACTCTGCTTCTCCCGAGAAAAAAATTCGTCAGGCAGTTTATGATATTCGTTATCGTGCCAGAAGAGAGGACGTTCCTTTGAGAACTGCGTTTGCACAATATATGCAAAACAGCAATCTTGGTGGAAATGAAAGAGCTGCTGTAAAGAAAAAACTATTTGGTGAAGGTCCAATGAAGAATGAAGAATTCATTGGATCGGTAAAAGACTTAGCAATGGAAAGTGTTTCTGATGTAATGGTAAGAGTATTTGCCAAGGAAGATATTGAGGCACCAAAAAAGTATAAGGTTAGAGTTGAAGATAATAATGGCAAAAGTTATGTAAGATATGCTGATAGAAATAAAATTACTCAACTTCGTTCTAATCCAAATATTAAGTCTGTAGAAATCACTTCATATGGTGAGCCATATGAGGGTGAGAGAAAGAGAGGTGAGCAAACTGCCGCTGCAACAGCAGGTAAGGATTATGATGGTGACGGTAAAAAGGAAAGTTCATCAAAAGAACATGCTGGTGCAGTTCATAATGCCATTCAGCGTAAAATGGGTGGTAAGCCAGACGGTCAGGACACCAGAAAGACTGTTTCCGCTTCTTATGAACCAGAAGGTGAAGCACTGGATGAGATGCGTCGCCCTAAATTTAGATACAACAATACAGATAATTCAAAATCATCACGCAGTCATCCTGGCAGGGGAGGGGGTTCCATTAGAAATCCTCAGGCAAGATTCAATGCTCCAAACCCATCCACAACAAGTTCGGATTCTTCGAACGGAGATAATGTTAAAGAAGCAGTAACAGGTGGAAGTGCTCCAAATTTACCTGCTGGTGTAGTGAAGTTTGTTGATGAGTTGCCAAAGACTGTTCAAAATGTTGGGCAAAAAGTATTTGGGGCTAAAACCAAACCAACCAAACCAGCAGTGGAAGAGGCACACAAACCTGGGCATAAAAAAGGTGATGGAAACCTAGCAAATAATTATCCTCCTTATGATAAGGTAACTAGAGGTGATATTGTTGCAGGTGCTCTAGGCAAAGATCAAAAAGGTGGTAAGGCAAAGGTTGAAGAAGACTATCTTTGGACTGAAGCAAAAACTGAAAAGAAAAAAGTTGATACCTTACCAAAGGGCGAGTCTAACAAAGTAAAAGTCTTCCCTTCAAATATGGCAGAGAAGATGGATCTTGCTACGGCAGATATGGGTGATGTGATTAAAGATTTCCGCAAGTCTAAAAAGAAACAATTCAAAGGGAAATCAAAGAAGAAAAAGCAACAAATGGCAATCGCCGCTAAATTAGAAGCAGAAAGAAAAGCAGGAATGAGTGAGCAGTGCGATTCTCCAGTTGATAGATTTAGATCTAGACTTGCTGATGAATCTAAGAAAAAAGAAGTTGCTAAAAAAGAAAAGGAAGAAATGGATATTAGATCCCTTCCTACATCTATGAATCTTTTTAAGAATAAGATGAGAGCAATTGGTCTTAAGATGTCTTATGAACCAGAAGGTGAGCAAATTGATGAAATGCTTCCAGCACTCGCTGCAGGAGCTGCTCTTCTTGCTGCACCTGCGGTAATTAAAACAGTTTTCGATAAGCCAGCGAAAAAAGCACTTGATAATGCAACAAATGACCCAAACAGAAGATTGATGACTGGTGGAACAGTAGGGCAACTCAAACAAGCACAAAATAATTCTTATGAACCAGAAGGTGAAGTAATTGATGAAAGAATGGCAGAAGACAGGGGAGAACCAAGAAAACCACGTGATCGTGCTGTAGAAATTGTTAGAAATATGAATAAGGGTGGTATGATGACTCGTAGTGGTGGAACTGTTGCTCAACATGAAGCAGGAAGAGGTGTAAAAAAAGATAGAACCAGCGAAGTTAAACCAGAACCTCCAACAAATACACCTGCCAAAAAACTTGCTGCAAAAAAAGCACAACAAGCAGCAGCACAGAGAGCAGCACAGGATATGTACAAACCAAGAGCAGGTGAGTCTGACTGAGATAATATCTAAATAAGACAGGATACTCTTCACACGGAGGTCATCATGTCGGCACTCGTCGCTTGGTGTTTAGCAAATCAGGCTCTTATCGCAACTGCTCTTTTTGCAGTTTCGGAAGCACTTGGAGCAAACCCAAAAGTCAAATCAAACGGTATTCTTTCGCTCATTCTTCTTCAAGTGCAAGCACAACTGAAGAATAAAGGTGCTAAAGATTTAACTCCTTGAGTTAAGGATAAAGGGGACCGAAACTAAAGGTCTCCTTTTTTTATAAATATCAATATAAGAATTTTATAGGTAAGGAAACATGTCTCTTTGGGGCAATAAAGATTCGGTTTATTCAACAGGAACTATTTCGGTTAATCTAATTACAGGAATTGCAACTGGTGGGGTTGGTGTTGTCACCTTTACCTCTGCTGGTATTAGAACTGGAGATGTGATTACAGTTGGTGCTGGTGCTACTTATGGTTATGCTGTTATCACTGGATTTACCTCCACAAGTATTTCTTTAGCTAGCACTTCATACTTCGTTGCTGGACTAACTACTGTTCCAACAGGAACTGCTTATAATATTTCAGAAGAACCAATTTCAACACTTGGAAATTCGGTTTATAGAGCACCTGAGTCTAAGACTACAGGATTCTCAACAAGTCCAGTATTCACTGGTGTATTTGGTGTAGATACTACAGAGCAAGCTGTTGCTAACGCAGCTACTGGTAATGCTCGTAAGTTCGCTGCTCCACACGCTGGTTGGGTTGGTGTCATGACTTACACCGATACTCACGGAAATTTCAGAGTTAAAACTGAAGTATTGGTAGCAGGAAGCACAATCAACACGGATGCTGCTGACGACGCTCAGTATCCAGATAGCTGATAATTTGGTATGAGATTTGATGAATTGAATGAAGATAATTATCTTCTATTTGCTATTAAATTTTATGATAATCCCCAAGCAGTTACTAGGGATGATTTTGAGGACGATTTAAAACGTATTAAGTATATTAAAAGATTACTTAAGCGTTATAGGAATACAGGAGTTCTTAAAACTCACTTGATTCTTAATCACCTAATCGTCCTATTTAATGTCTTTGATGATGCAGCAGTCCCTTTGCTTCTTTATAATTTAGAATCTGACCTTTGGCCTGCTATTAAAAGTTTTTTGTTATTTTTAAATAGATTGCCTGAATATCCAAAAACAACTTTGCATTCTATTATTGAAGACCAAGAGTGTATAGACAAATTGCAAGAAGTTTAATGGACATTGATAAATTAATTTCTACAATTCGCACTCTTAAAGAAGAACCAACCGTTAATGTTGGTTCTGGAAATATCGCTGGAACTGCACCAGCGGGAGACGATCCTCCAGTTTTTAAGAAAGGTAGATATAGAAGTAACTATGCAAAAGGTGGAAGAGGTTCTCGTAGATGGTGGTTACAATTTTTAAAAGGAAGGTAAAATGTTTTCCCAAGAATCAAAATTAGCGGTTCTTGAATCTAAACTCGGTATTTATGAAGACTTATCCCGCGAAATGCTTGCCAAATTAGAGGCAGCGGTAGATAAAATATCAGAAGGCAATTCACGTATTGCTACAATCCTTGCGAAGCACGATGAGAGAATTGAGCAAAGTATGAAAAACGATGCACTTCTTGTTAAAATGATTGATGAAATGAAAGAAGATAATGATAAAGAACACAAAGAAATTTCAGATAGATTTGAAAAATTAGAAAGTAAAATAGAAGAATTATCTAAGTTTAAGTGGCAAATTGCTGGAATTTCTGCCCTAGCAATCTTTTTAGTTGGTGTTATTCCAACCATTAAAACCTTGACCCCTGCCCCTGCTCCTGCTACAATAGAAAGTACGAAGTAAAGCACCTTTATAATGGATTTGATTGACTCCAAGTACATTGGACTCGTTTCGTCACGCTTACAAAAGTTTAAGAGAGTCAAGGCAGATCTCTACAACTTCCGCTGCCCACTGTGTGGCGACTCTCAAAAGAACAAAAATAAAACACGAGGATATATCTATCCCGTAAAGAATAACACAAACTTTAAGTGCCATAACTGCGGAGCAAGTTTATCCTTTAATAACTTTCTCAAAGAGTTAGACCCTACACTTCATAAGCAATATACTCTTGAGAAGTTTAAAGAAGGACATACTGGTAGAAACTTTGTGGTTGAGGAACCCAAGTTTGAGTTTGCGAAACCAGTCTTCAAAAAGAAACTTGATTTACCCAAAGCATCAGAGAATCCTATTGCCAGAGAATATCTGGAAAAAAGGAAACTCAATCCTGAAAAGTTTTATTTTGCTGACAAATTTAAGGAGTGGACGAACACTCAAAAAGTTACGTTTGACACTATCGGTAGGGATGAGAGTCGCATTATTATACCAATGTATGATACAGACTCCAACTTGATAGGTTTTCAGGGAAGAGCACTAGGTCCTAACCCTGTTAAATATATTACTGTGATGCTTTCTGATGATTCGCCCAAACTTTATGGACTGGACCAAGTGGATTCTTCGGAACCCATTTACATTGTTGAGGGACCCTTCGACTCCACGTTTGTCAAAAATGCTGTTGCTATGTGTGGGTCCGACGTTGATATTAGGTCGTTTAATTGGAGCGATTATATTTACGTTTTTGATAACGAACCACGTAATCGAGAAATCGTCAACCGAATATCAAAAACCATCGACAGAGGCGACAAGGTGATTATTTGGCCAACATCAATCCAGCAAAAAGATATTAATGATATGGTTTTAGCTGGACTTAACGTTATGGATGTGTTAAAATCAAATACATACACAGGTCTAGAAGCAAAAATTAAGTTTAACAACTGGAAGAAAATATGAGCAACGGAACGAAAGTCGTTAAGAGAAATGGTAAAACTGAACCACTTGATTTAAATAAACTCCACGTTATGGTGGAAGAAGCCTGCAAAGACCTAGCAGGTGTATCAGCATCTCAGGTAGAGATGCAATCAGGCATTCAATTCTATGATGGTATCACTACCGCAGAGATTCAGGAGATTCTGATTCGTTCTGCTTCTGACCTGATTGATCTGGATCATCCCAACTATCAATTCGTTGCTGCTCGCCTGCTTCTGTTCGCCCTCCGTAAGCAGTTGTTTGGTCGTATGCATGAATGCCCCACAGTTAAGCAGCACGTCCTTCGTGCCGTTGGTAGAGGTGTCTATGACCCAGAAATTCTTACCCTATACTCTGATGATGAGTTTGATAAACTTCAGTCGTTTATTGATCATAGTCGTGACTATCTGTTCACTTATGCAGGTCTACGTCAAGTCGTTGATAAGTACCTCGTGCAGGACAGAAGTTCTAACGAACTTTATGAGACGCCACAGTTTATGTACCTTTTGATTGCGGCGACAATCTTTTCCAAGTATCCTAAAGAAACACGTTTAGATTACGTTAGGAAGTACTACGATGCAATCTCCAAGCACAAAATCAACATTCCCACACCTATCATGGCGGGAGTGCGAACTCCACTTCGACAATATGCTAGCTGTGTTCTTGTTGATGTTGATGACACCCTCGATAGCATCTTTAGTTCTGATATGGCTATCGGCAGATATGTTGCACAAAGGGCGGGTATCGGCATCAACGCGGGTCGCATCCGTGGCATCAACAGCAAAATCAGAGGCGGAGAAGTTCAGCACACAGGTGTTGTCCCTTTCCTCAAAAAGTTTGAAGCAACTGTCCGATGCTGCACTCAAAATGGCATCAGAGGTGGATCAGCAACTGTCCATTTTCCAATCTGGCACCAAGAAATAGAAGATATTCTAGTATTGAAAAATAATAAAGGAACCGAAGATAATCGTGTTCGTAAGTTAGACTATAGTATCCAAATCTCCAAACTGTTCTATGAACGCTTCATCCGCAACGAAGAGATTTCTCTCTTCTCTCCCCACGCCGTTCCTGGCTTGTATGATGCTTTTGGTACTGATGGATTTGACGAGTTGTATGTTCGTTATGAACGAGATGAGTCTATTCCAAGAAAAACTATCGGAGCTCAAGAACTCTTTTTGGACCTCCTGAAAGAGAGAGCAGAAACAGGTCGTTTGTACATTATGAACATTGACCACTGTAACTCTCACTCATCCTTTATGGATAAGGTTGAGATGAGCAATCTGTGCCAGGAAATTACTCTACCTACCAAACCAATTCAACATATTGATGACCCAAATGGTGAGATTGCTCTATGCATACTTTCTGCTATTAATGTTGGAAAAATTCGGGATAACGAGGATCTTGAAGTGCTTTGCGATCTTGCTGTTCGCTCTCTTGATGAACTTATTGATTTTCAAGGATACCCCGTCAATGCAGCAGAAATCGCCACCAGGGCACGTCGTTCGCTTGGGGTAGGGTTTATTGGTCTGGCACACTATCTCGCCAAGCACGGCGAGCATTACGACGATCCTGGTGCTTGGAGACTGGTACATGAACTTACCGAAGCATTTCAGTATTACCTAATTCAGGCAACTGTTAATCTTTCGAAAGAAAAAGGTGCTTGTGAGTATAGCAGCCGAACAAAATATGGCAATGGCATTCTCCCGATTGATACATACAAGAAGGACGTTGATGAAATTGTACCTAACGAATTGAAGTATGATTGGGAGCATCTTAGAGAGCAGGTACTCAAATACGGGGTACGGAACTCAACATTGTCCGCACAGATGCCATCGGAGAGCAGTTCCGTTGTGTCAAATGCAACCAACGGAATCGAACCACCTCGCGGATACTTGTCCGTTAAGAAGTCGAAGAAGGGACCACTCAAGCAGATTGTTCCCCAGTATCAAACACTTAAGAACAACTATACGCTGCTGTGGGATATGCCTAGCAATCGCGGGTATATTCATATTGTTGCTGTTATGCAAAAATTCTTCGATCAAGCGATTTCTGGAAACTGGTCCTATAATCCAGAAAATTACCCAGATAATGAAGTTCCTACTTCAGTAATGGCACAGGACCTTCTAACTACATATAAGTACGGCTGGAAAACCAGTTACTATCAAAATACTTATGACCATAAGACTGATGAGGTTGAAGAAACCAAACAGTCTCTTGATAACTTAATTTCCGATATTCTAGACACGGAGGAGGAAGATTGTGAGTCTTGTAAGATTTAAAACAGGTTTGGAGGAAAAATCAATGGTCGAATCAATGACCGTTTTTAATCCTCAGGAAGTAGATACCAAAAAGCAACCTATGTTTTTTGGACAACCACTGGGAATACAGAGATATGATTCTTACAAATACCCAATCTTCGATAAACTAACCACACAGCAACTGGGTTACTTCTGGAGACCCGAAGAGGTTTCTCTTCAAAAAGATCGTAGCGACTATCATATGCTACGCCCAGAGCAAAAGCATATCTTCACCAGCAACCTGAAGTATCAGGTGATGCTGGACTCAGTTCAGGGTAGGGGTCCTGGTATGGCATTTGCTCCATACTGCTCCCTTCCTGAACTGGAAGCGTGTATGAAGGTTTGGGAGTTTATGGAGATGATCCACTCCCGTTCATACACTTATATCATCAAGAATGTTTATTCGGACCCATCTGAAGTTTTTGATACGATTCTGAAAGAGGATCGTATTATGGAACGTGCCGTGAGTGTCACTCAGGCATATAACGATTTCATCAACAGTGCCCAGCATTATGGTTCAACTAATGAATGGATTCATGCGTTAGAACAAGTACCATACGCACAAGAGGCAAGGTATGAACTCAAGAGAAAACTATTCAGAGCAGTTGCAAACGTTAATATTCTTGAAGGTATTCGCTTTTACGTCAGCTTCGCTTGTAGTTTTGCGTTTGGCGAACTCAAGCTTATGGAAGGAAGTGCAAAAATCATCTCACTGATTGCCCGTGATGAGAACCAACATTTGGTTATCACTCAGAATATTCTGAACAAATGGAAAGAGGGTGATGACCCTGAGATGGCACGTATCTCCAAAGAAGAAGAGCAATGGTTTTACAAGACCTTTGAGAATGCTGTCAATCAAGAAAAACTTTGGGCAGAGTATCTGTTCAAGGATGGTTCTATGATTGGTTTAAATGATAAACTTCTTCAGCAATATGTCGAGTGGATTGCCAATCGTAGAATGAAGGCAATTGGACTCAAACCACTTTATGATATTCCTGCGAAAAATAATCCACTTCCTTGGACTGAGCATTGGATCAGTTCTAAAGGTCTTCAAGTGGCGCCACAGCAAACGCAAGTGCAGTCATATATTGTTGGTGGTATTAAGCAGGATGTTACCAAAGACTCTTTTGCTGGGTTCCAGTTGTGATTGACATTAAGACTGAAATAGTGTATTATATAAATAATAATAGGTAAGTTCAGTCTTAAAATGAATAATTATATTCTTTACTACTACTTAAGGGAGGACTTTGGTTCTCCCTTTTATGTGGGATATGGGAAACCAAGAAGAATACACGCAAAACATTTGAGAAGTAATGGTGCAAATCTATTACCACCAAGAGAAAGAAGATGGGTTGTAAAATCTGGTCTTACTAAAGAAGAAGCAATAGAGTTAGAAATAAAACACATAGCACTTTGGAAAAGAGAGTGTGATGGTGGTGTATTATTAAATCAAAATCTTGGTGGTGAAGGAAAACCTGGAGGACAAAAAACAATAGGTTTTGGTGGCAGAAAACACACCGAAGAAGCAAAGAAAAAAATAAGCGAAAAGGTTGCTGGTAAAAATAATCCAAGATATGGTGTTAAACTTTCACAAGAAACAAGAAATAAAATAAGTCAAAATAGAGCACCAAAATTTGGAAAAGATAATCCAAACTCTAAAACTTGGAAAATCACTTCTCCAGAAAATAAAGAATATATTATTGTTGGTGGATTAAAGAAATTTTGTAAATCTCAAAGTATTTCTTATGCAACAATGAATGCAGCAATACTTTATGACAGAAAAGGACCGAGAAAAAATGGATGGTCAATTGAGAAAATTTAGAGTATCACTACCTGAAGATGAGTGTGTGATGAAACTTCAGGAGTATTGTAAGTTTTCTTCTACTTTACTGAAGATCCCTGTTATTAAAAAACCATTATGTATTGATGCAAACTGCCACAATAATGTAAATCATTATGTGAATACTTATGGCGGAGAAAAGATAAGTGGATACTATTTGATTACAGATACTGAAGATGAAACTTATGGATGTGCAATATATCATAGTATCTGGAAAAATACTTATGGAGATCTAGTTGATATAACTCCATTTGAGGATGGTAGAGAATATAATATGTTTTCCGTTATGAATACTACAGAATATTACTCTGGGGTTGCATATGATGGAAAAAGATATAAATTATTAGAACCAGGACTTAACATAATCTAATGTTACCAAAGATACTTTCTCAGGATTCCAACTATGATGAATGGTGCGAACAGGAAATCCTGAACGCATATCAGGAAGCGGCAGAGTGCGATGAGTTTCTTTTTGGAGATTATGATTATTCCAAAGAATGGTTGGGTAAATGCAATGACGATGTGAAATGAGGGTCTTCGGACCCTCTTTTTTTATAAATAAAATTATAGAAAAATCATAAAAGAAAAGATGTCTAGACTTACAGGTAATGAAGTTGCAAATATGATGGAAGCATATAGTGCTGTCTATGCTCCTCAACAAGAAGAAGTTGTAGAAAATGTTGAGAAGATCGATGAAAAAATGGATGTATTTTCTACACCTGCTATGAAATCTGCACAACAACAATCTGCCACTCAACTTTTGACAGGTAAAAAACCACCAGCTAAACCAGATTATCTTAAACCAGCTGTAACTGCAGGAGCAGCAAAGTTCTTCACTAAACCAGGTGCTGAAACTGATAAATCTTGGGAAGTCGCTAGACAAAAAGCTGGTGTATCAAAACCTACACGTCCAGCAGGTTCAGGTAATCCTCCAGCAGGTTCAGGTAATCCTCCAGCAGGTTCAGGGAATCCACCAGCAGGCACTAAAACCGCTCCTGCTGCCTCTTCAGTCGTTCTTGCCAAGCAAGGTGGTGTAGAAGGTAAATTAGATAAGGCAACTGGTAAATTCACTGCAGGTGCCTTTACAGGTGCTGAGAAAGAGCGTTATGTTGCTCGTGGTGGTAGTGCTGCTCCTTCTGCACCAAAACCAGCGGCACCAGCACAACCAAAGATTAAACAAGATGTCGCTGATATTAAAGCAATGCAAACGGCTTCTCAGATGAGACAGGCAGGTGCAAATGTTACATCAGACCAATTAAAGACACCACCATCAACCGCTGTTAATACATCACAAGCGACCGCAGCAGCATCTAATCTTAAAGCACCAGACCCCGCCACAAAATTCTCACAGGGAACTGCTGCAACCCCTAAACCAGTAGAGAATAAACCAACAACAGGTTTTGATCTTGCTAAAAAGGGTGTAAATCTTCAATCCCAATCCTTTGATATATTTGATATCATCAAGGGTCATCTTCTTGATGAGGGTTATGCCGAAACTGAAAAAGCAGCTCTTGCTATTATGGCAAATATGGGTGAAGGGTGGAAAAAAGAAATTCTTGATGAGATTGCACCTGCATTACTTGCTGGAGGTGTGCTTGCTAGTGGTGCTTTAGCGGCTATGGCAGCAAAAAATAAAATTGACAGAAGCAATGCTGCCAGAGCAAATACTAATCCATTTGCAAATCAACAAACTAAACCACTTCCTAGCACTCCTTCACCATTTGCTAAACCAGCAAGTAAGGATGACAGTGGTAGATTAACAACCTATGGTGCTGGCGGCGGTGCTGCAGCAGAAAAAACAGGTCAAACTCGTGCCCAAGTTATGCAGCAAGGTGGTAAGAATCTTGAAAATAAAAACAAAATCAAACCAGTAAATCAAGGAACAGATTTCGGTCGTTGATATAATCATAACATAATTCTAAGCACCTCTTGACAGGGGTGCTTTTTTATTGCTAGAATCGCTTTGCTAGGGTTGAAGATAAATAATAGCTCATAAAGATTCTTAGTATGAGTTATGAAAACCCTTGGAGATTCAATGGGGAAATTTTTGAGTCTTCTGATATTCAAGATAATTTTGGTTTCGTTTATCATATTCACTGTAATAAAACTGGTCGTAGTTATATTGGTAGAAAGTATTTCTGGTCTTTCCGCACACCAAGAGGAAAATCTAGAAAAGTTAAGTCAGAGTCCGATTGGAAAAGATATTACGGCTCCTGTCCTGAACTCAAAGCCGATATTGACATTTGGGGAAAAGCATCCTGCGACAGAAGAATACTTAGCCTCCATAAAACAAAAGGACAGTGTAACTACGAAGAAACAAAACAGCTTTTCCTAAATAATGTGTTGATCGAGTCTCTTGACGATGGGAGTCCAGCGTATTACAATAGTAATATCCTAGGACGCTACATGCGAAAAGATTATGGAAATTTTGGAAAAGACTCTGAAACAATCACATGATTGGGCAGTTGATCGTATTCATACTCTCTGTGAAGAAAACTGTTTTGAAAATGCCCATGCGATTCAATCTGAGTTTAGTGAATGGTTGAATCCGAATATTCCAGAGCATGATATTTTCTCATTAGAGTTCATAGGAGAGGAAGATGACACTTGACCTTCACAACTTTTTTAAGTTTTACGACGAAAAAAATTCAAATCACGTAGCAGCAGTACAATGGTTAGAGGATAACCTGCCTGCTGAGTTTTTAGACGATGCAGAAACTGATTGGATTGGTATTTTTAGAACAAAACCACCAACTCCAGCAGTTCTTGAAGTTCCATATTTTAACCAAGTAGATAACTACAGAGATGCACATAGAACGTGTAACTCTTCATCGTGTGCAATGTGCCTTGCTTTCCTCAAGCCAGGAAGCATCAAAGGTGATGATGAGTATGTCAAAAAAGTATTTGCGATTGGTGACACGACTGACCATGCGGTACAGACAAAAGTTCTGGCAGGTTATGGAGTTAAGTCACACTTTAGCTATAATCTTTCTTTTGCTGACATTGATAAGAGTCTTGATGCTGGGAAACCTGTTGTTATTGGTATCCTGCACCGTGGTCCTTTATCTGCTCCTACTGGTGGGCACATGTGTGTAGTCATCGGTAAGACACCAGATGGTAAAGGATATTATGTCAATGATCCATATGGTTCTTGCAATGACAATTACACTGGTCCAGTAACAAATGGTAAGAAGACCATTTACACTAAGGCAATGCTGAAGCACCGCTGGTGTCCAGGAGGGAACGATGGCTGGGGAAGAATCTTCGATTAATTTCAAGAGGAAAATCTTACAAAAGATTAAAGACCTCACAAATCACGGCAGACACGTAGAAGCACAACAACTTTATTCAAAGTATTTCGAAGGAGACAACAATGGCAAGAGTTGATTTACACAATTTCTTTCAGTTTTATGATGAAAGAAATCCTAACCATGTCAAGGCAGTTCAGTGGTTAGAAGATAACCTACCAGTCAAGTATCTAGAAGATAACGTAGATTGGGCGGAGATTTTTAGAGGAAAAAAGACTAGTGCTGCACCAGCCCCTGCCGCTGCTGCAGCTCCTGTAACAGGTGGTGATGATGTCCCACAAATGGGCATTAAGTTAATCAAAGAGTTTGAAGGATGTCACCTAAAGGCATATCCTGACCCTCTTACAGGGGGACTTCCAATCACAATCGGTTGGGGTTCCACCCGCAAGAAAGATGGTTCAGCATTCAAACTTGGTGATACCCTTACACAGGCAGAAGCAGATGCACTTCTGATTGAACAGTGCAAGAAGGAGTTTCTTCCCGCATTACGCAAAATCCCATATTGGAGTGAAATGTCAGATGGAAAAAGAGGCGCTCTGCTCAGCTTTGCTTATAATCTCGGTGCTGGTTTCTACGGTGGCGATAACTTTAATACTATTACTAAACGCCTGAAGAATAAAGAGTGGGACTTAGTGCCCGATGCTTTATTCCTCTATCGCAATCCTGGTTCAAATGTAGAAGCAGGACTAGCACGTAGAAGAAAAGCAGAAGGCGAGGCTTGGAAAAAAGGATAACTAAATAGTTGCAATCATTACTGATTCTTGATCTTAACTGGTCTGAATCTACATAGCCCGAGTCCTCTGGACTTGGTGAATACTTTACTTTTAAACAAAACTTCGGTTTGTTTCGTTTAGTACACACTGAGTCACAGAGGATTTTTATGTCTTACGCCACAAAGGCGCTCGCTGCAGCGTCTGCTTTGTTGATGGGAAGTAGTGCAATCGCAGCACCATTGGTCCTAGAAGGAAACTACGTCAAGATTGGAGTTAATGATGCTGGAACCGTTGGTTCTGGTGGAGCAACTTCTCCTGGTATTCAGTATGATTCAACTGGAACCGCAACGTTTAATCCAGCATACGATTACCTGACTCCTGGAAATCCTTTTGAAGGATTTACTGTTAAAGGTAAAGACGGTTCAACCGTTCTTTTCAACTACTATAATAACAATAATAGTGTTGGAGGAGCGCAGATTACTGGAACACTTATAGATTATTCAGGTATTTCTTATCGCGGAGTTACTTTTGATAACCGTGCCGTATGGTCTGGTTCAGTAACTGAGTTTGATATTGAAAACGATTATCGCTTTAATGATAACCAACAGTTTGTTGATATCAATACTCGTTTAGAATTCAAGATGAACGTTCCAACATTATACTTTGGACGTTTTACGGATCCAGACGCAAGAGCCGCTGCTGGAGACAGTTCTAGAACGGACAATACTAGAGGATATGCTGGTGGTATTCCAGCAACCAACGTTGTTCTTTCTGAAGCACTTGTATCCAAATATGCTTTAGGATTATTTACTGGACAGATTGGTGGTGTAAATTCTGGAATTAGTGCTGGATGGTCTACAAATCCAGAAGACTATTATAATGGAACTGATGGTGGTCCAAGTGGAGACCATACAATTGGTCTTGGATTTATGTTCTCTGGTATTAATACTGGAGACATTGTAAATATCCAATATGCTTATATTTTTGGACCATCTGCATTCGCTGCTGGTTCTGGTGCAGTTGCTGGTGGTGCTGGAGGAGCGACTCCATCAACTTTTACTGTTACTGATGTGGGTTCTGCTTCTGCCCCTACAACTCCATCTACCCCAACAGTTGTAAGCACAAGCACTGTTAATAATGTAAGTTCATCGACTGCACAATCCACAACTCTTCCTGTCGTAACTGTAAGTCTGGCAGAGCATGGTGCAACCGAAACTGGTGGTCGTCAAAGAATCAATCGCCACACCACCACAAATGTAACCACACCTTATGTAACAACCACAGTTACAACTCCTGTAACAACTGATACTTATAGTGACGGTTCTACCGTTGTTACGAACGGAACACCAGTTACTACTTATAATTTAACAAACTCTGTCGAAACTTCACACGCTTATGACGATTTCTATGGACGTATTGATCAATTAGAAGTTCTTGATGGTATCAATGATAGTATCAACGGACTTTTAAATCATGAACCAACTGTAGGTAAGCAAAGACTCAGAGTATTTGAGAACAACAGATTTGTTCAGTCATACAATGCTGATGGATACAATGCTGATTCCAAGATTTTTGGTGGTGGTTTTGAGTTTGATGCTACCAAAGGTTGGACTGTTGGTTTCCAGTATAATAGAGTTAATATAAACCTCAATGGTGTTGATTCAATTACGCAACACAACAAAGATCACTTTGGTGTATTCAGCGAACTTAGAGGTAATACACTGACTCTGAATACAAATGCTGCGATTGCAAACAGCAAATACAATTACAACAGAACCGTAGAGGGCGTCTTCAATAATGAAGGTGCAACGACTGGTTCTGAGTGGTGGGTTTCGAATCGTTTATACTGGCATCTTCATAAAGCAATTAAACCATTTATTGGTTATACTGTGTGGAATAACAAGAGAAACGCTTATGTGGAAACTGGTTCGATTCAGTCTGCTAGAAGTGTTGAAGAATTCAATCAAACATCTCACGTTGGTGAAGCAGGTCTCAAACTTGAAACTCGTTTTGGTGGTAAGAAGAAAGACTTGTTTGGTGTCAGTGTAGAAGGTGCTTATGGTACTGATAACTCATATGGAGTTACTGCAGAAGTAGATTATAAGGAGATGTTGATTGTTGAAGCATCTCACGGTGTGAATAATGGAGTCACCAACAATTCTATTGCTGGAAAAGTTAAATTTAAGTTCTAAAAACCTAAATAAAACAGACTTCATCACACGGACTGATGGGAAACACAAAGGAAAAAGCTATGGGACAAGTGATTCGTATTGCTATTTTGAGTTGGTCTGCCGCTCTTCTGACTGCTAGCTATGCTGGTATGCTATCCAAAATGGATCCTACCTTTATTGCGACGGTCTTCACCGCTTCTGCTGCCACTTTTGGTATTAATACAATGAAGAAAGGTGGTGAGGATGATGAGAAGAAAGAAGAGCCACGCAGAGAAGCAGTTGTAGAAGCTCCTCCAGAACCACCTGCTCCAGTAGCAGAAGCACCTGTTACAAATCTTGAAGCAAGAGTTGAAGCACTGGAAGAGGGTCAAGTTCAACCCCGCACAGGTGGAGCATAATGGCAAAGTCCGCAAACAAAGGCAAGAAAGGTTCTGCTGGAGGTAAAAACTCTAAGCAGAACCAAGGAAATGCGACGGCAAACAAAGCAAAAAACGGTGGTAAAAAAAAGTGAGGTATTATGCCACGAGAGTGGAACACTCCGATTCGGGAGCCTTGGAATCCTATAATTAAAAAGTGTCTAGACGCAGTTGATAATCATATGAGACTGTATCTAGATACACAAGAAGAGTGGCACCTATCACAAGCAGAAACCTTAAGAAAATATGTAAAAGATTTGAAAGTTTGGATACATCATCAAGAGGGACGAGAATGAAAAAACTCCTCACGGCAATCGGTCTATCATTAAGTTTAGTTCTTCCCGCAAGTGCTGAAAAAATAGTAAAGAAACAACCCACCGTTCCAGCATATAGTCTGGCAGCGATGGGTTGTATGATTCTATTAGAATGTACTGAAGGTGTTGAGAAACTTACATCAGAATCAGAATTACTCAAAGCAAAAGAACTTGACCCATTCAGAGAAGAAGTCAAGCGTATTTTAGTAGGACTAGAGAAAGTCAATGTTGGTGTTTATATTGCTCCACCCAGATATTTCACACCAAGAACAGTAGGGTTATATAAACCAAAGTATAATCGTCTTTTTATAAATGAAGAGTTACTCAAAGACCCAAGAGAGTTTCTAGGAACACTACGTCACGAAGGATGGCACGTTGTTCAGGACTGTATGGGTGGTGGAATAGAAACAGCATTTATGGCTCAGGTTCATCAAGATGCTGAAATACCATCTTGGGTAATGAAGACCACAAGGCTTTCTTATGAGTCTATGGGTCAAAGTCGTGCTGTGCCTTGGGAGGCAGATGCGAACTGGGCAGAAGAACAGTTAGGTCAAACGGCAAAGCACCTAGAAATGTGTGCGAAAGGACCACTCTGGGAGCAGGTAAGACCCACTCCGATGACGATGGAATGGTTGATTGGATGTGGTTGGATGAAACCCCAAGAAGGTCATAAGGAATATACACCAAATAAAAAAGCAGATTATTGTGTAGAAGGTAAGTTCTAATGCCGCAAGAATTTCCTTGGGGAGTAATGGCGATTCTTGGTCCAGGACTTATCTTTGTTTCGTATATCATTTACTATATACTACGGTTAGCAAACGAGGAGATGAAAGATGAACACAACATTACCAAAGGAAGTCATTCTAAAGGCAGTTAAAAACTGTGTTGATGTTTATGCTGATAAGAATGATTTCATTGTAGATAAGAGTATTCCTGGATATTGTATTCTCGCAATTGAGGGAACCAACGAAACATCAGACTGGGCAACTAATCTAAAATTCTTATTCCGTAGTGAGGATACTCACAGGGGATTTAAAGATAATGCTACCAGAACAATTACTGAGTTAGTATTAAACTTTGAGTCACTAGAGAAGGGTAGAAAACTGATTCTTGCGGGACACTCTCTTGGTGGTGCGACTGCGACTGTTGTTGCTGACCTTATGCTTAAGTCCGCACCAGACCTAGCAATCATCACAATTGGTTCTCCCCGTCCAGGTGGTAGAGGTTTGAAAGAAAGACTGAAGAATGTAGAGCACCTTCGTTTTGTTCACGGCGATGATGTTGTTCCCAAAACTCCACCTTTCTTGACTGGATATGTTCATACTCATCCAGAGATTCATTTAGAAGATGCTGATGATAAGAGATTTGATGGTGTAGAAGACCATAATGCTGTTTACTATTATAACGCAATTGAGAAGTTACTAAAATGAAGAACCTAGCACTTATTTTATCAGCGGCAAGTCTGGCGGTGAGTGGAGCACTATGCTATGGTGCTTATGTGACTTATCAGAAAGCACAGAAGATTCTGGACAACCCAGAAGAGTTCGTCGGTGCTGTTGTA
>Ga0208082_1000091_pt1 | contig 24460 bp, 19 predicted proteins | sample LakMenE09Jun09ns_FD_150683 | JGI IMG/M metagenome (GOLD analysis project Ga0208082, IMG submission 150683) | Freshwater microbial communities from Lake Mendota, WI - 09JUN2009 deep hole epilimnion ns (SPAdes) | ecosystem: Environmental > Aquatic > Freshwater > Lake > Epilimnion/Euphotic zone ... | reverse complement strand
ATCGCTTCTTACTGTCCTTATTGTCTATCAATGGATCATTGAAGGCATCTACGTGTCCACTGGCTTTCCATATCTTTGGATGCATAAAAATAGCTGTATCTATACCCACTATATTCTCGTGCATCTGCACCATCGATTTCCACCAATACTCTTTCAGATTATTTTTTAGCAATACTCCGTTCTGACCATAGTCATATACCGCACTCAGTCCATCATAGATATCACTCGATGGGAAAATAAAACCGTATTCCTTGCTGTGGGAAATAATATTTTTAAATAAATCTTCGCTCATAAGGGTACAAATATAAGTTTATATAGCCACGAATTCACGAATTTTATTTATAGAGAATAGATAAAAAAAATTACATTTATACTTTATAAAATCTTAACAAAATGTCAAATCAAAAACAACCAACGAATTACCCTGCTTTGAGCACATTAATCACCGTTTTCTTTTTCTGGGGATTTATAGCTGCTGGGAATAGTATTTTCATACCATTTTGTAAGCATAAATTTCACCTAGATCAGTTTCAGAGCCAATTGGTCGACACGGCATTCTATTTTGCTTATTACGTGGGAGCTTTGTTTTTATTTATTCTGAGTAGTTTGTTGAAAAAAGATATTGTAGGGTCTTGGGGGTATAAAAAGAGTATCATTTATGGTCTACTCTTCTCTGCCCTGGGTGCTGCTACTATGATTTTAGCCGTCCATCAAAGTTCTTTTCCGCAGATGTTGTTTGGACTATTCGTGGTGGCCCTTGGTTTTTCCCTTCAACAGACCAGCGCCAATCCCTTTGCCATCTTGTTAGGTGACCCTGCCACAGGTAACACGAGAATCAATCTAGGTGGTGGCATCAACTCCCTGGGAACCACAATAGGACCTTTGGTTGTAGGACTAGCTTTATTTGGATCAGCGAAAGCGGTAGGAGATGAGCAAATACAAAACTTACCTCTTTCTAAAGTCATCGTCTTATACTCTTTTGTTGGGGCATTGTTTTTAGGAGCGGCAGCTTTATTTGGCTTTTCGTCTAAAGTGCCCAATCAAATCAATACCGAAGTGCCGGAAAACTCGAATAAGGCTATGATTAGTTTAGTGATAATTACTGCATTTTTAATTGGTTGCTTCATACCAATATTTTCAAGTTATAAGGGGGAATCTATCGATAGAATCAATTTATTACAAAGTAAGAAAGCTCGTTTAAATGAAGAAATTAAATACTGTGAAGATAATATTTATAGGCATCATAATGATACCGCAATAGTTAGAGACAGAATAAATAGTTATAAAAGGGAAATTATAAATAGTGAAATAGAAATTTCAAGTCTTAAAAAACCAATTGAAAAAACGCGATTTACATGGTTGCTTGCCGCATTAGCTGTTGTAATTTTAGGTTTACCATTGGTTAATTTTCTCGCTTCTCGAAAAAAAGAAGGCTGGGGTGCTATGCAGTTTCCACAGCTAACATTCGGTATGATAGCCATCTTTGTCTATGTAGGTGTGGAGGTAGCCATAGGTTCTAATCTAGGTGAATTATTGAAACAACCCGAGTTTGGCGGATATGAAGCTTCCGCAATAGCGCCATTTATCGCTATGTATTGGGGAAGTCTAATGATAGGAAGATGGACAGGAGCTATCGCAGCTCTTTCATTTTCGGATTTGATCAAATCGAGATTAAAACTCATAATACCTTTTATGGCTTTTGCGGTGGTGCTTTTACTTACTTATTTGGCTGGTCATACTGTAGAAATGCTCTTTCTTTATATAGTGTGCGTAGCTATACAAATGTTGGTCGCTTACCTCAGTCAAGACAAGCCTGCCAAAACTCTTATCTATTTCAGCATTTTCGGATTACTAGCTATGTTTGTGGGATTGCATACCACAGGGAGGGTATCTATTTTTGCTTTTTTGACGGGCGGTCTCGCCTGCTCTATCATGTGGCCTAGTATTTTCTCCCTCGCTATCAATGGTCTAGGCAAGTACACGACACAAGGCTCTGCTTTCCTTATTATGATGATACTCGGAGGCGCCATTATTCCACCTATTCAAGGGAAATTAGCCGATATCATAGGCATTCATTCTTCCTTCTGGGTAGCATTTGTTTGCTTTGCTTTTTTGGCTTGGTATGGGTATTATGTAAGAACTATTCTAAGAAGTCAAGGTATTGATTATGATACTAAATAATTATATCTTTAAGAAATATGAAATTACTGCTCATTATAGATGACATTACTCTAATCAGCAAATTAGAAAAAGATGGCGAAATCTATAGATACGGCACTATTCAAATCAAGTTGATTAAATATGAGTCTCCGAATGATTTTATAAAGATAAAAGATATCTTAGAGAAAGAACGATTTCATTTGGCACTAACGGCGACCCGCGGTCAATTTAATGGTCCATACATTCAGCCAGAAGACTTGGCAAATGTTATTAATAATTACTTAGCAACACATTTAAGATCTAATATTGATTTATTCAAATCTGAGGATATTGAGAAAGCGCCTATAAGCATAGTGAATAGAAGTACTGCCTATTTTAATGTTTTTCTAGACATTCCTAAAGTGGTATCCCTCACCACAGATAGTGATGCTCCAGACCTTGATCTTCCGCGTCTTGATGTTATTTCACCGTCCAACTATTATTTTGCCTATCTCTTTGATCGAAATCGTTGCAACTTTTATTTATTGAATTATGCAAAGGACTTCCCCTGTGAAAAAATAGTTGACATTTTAAGTAAAATAGAATAATTAAATATGATACTTTTTGTTTTTTTTGTTCAGAAGGAACGAAAAACACAACAGAGTCTAGAAATTGTTTAACTTTGTTTTTAGAATAATATATTAAGTATGTATAAAGCAGTTATTACGGGCGTAGGAGGTTATGTACCCGATTATGTATTGACGAATGAAGAGTTGTCAACCATAGTAGATACTAATGACGAGTGGATTGTAACCAGAACAGGGATTAAGGAGAGACGAATCTTGAAAGAAGGAGCAACATCAACACTGGCTAGCAAGGCTATAGAAGAATTGCTTCTCAAAACGAATACTAAACCAGAGGAAGTAGATTTACTCATTGTCGCGACAGTTACAGGAGATATGCGCGTGCCTTCTACTGCTAATATTATACAAGAAAAACTAAATCTAGTCAATGCATGGGGATTTGATTATCAAGCAGGGTGTAGTGGTTTTCTCTTTGGTATAGAAATAGTACAGCGATTTGTAGAATCTGGCAGATACAAAAAATGTATTTTGGTAGGAGCCGATATGATGTCTAGTATAACGAATTATAAAGACAGAAACACATGTATTCTATTCGGAGATGCAGCTGCTGCTATAATGGTAGAGCCACAAGAAAATTCAGAATACGGTATTATTGATACTCAAAATTACTGCAATAGCTTTGGTGGAGCCATAGAAAATCTTAATGTGAAACGCCATGGCAGTGCCTATCCACTCAATGCTGTTACGGAACTGCTAGACGAACACTATGTATATCAGGATGGAAAAAAAGTTTTTGTAAAAGCCGTGAAAGGAATGGCCGATGTAGTCGAAGAAGTCATGTTGAGAAATAAACTGAGTAAAGATAATTTGGCATGGCTAGTGCCGCATCAAGCCAATAAAAGAATCATAGATGCAGCAAGAGATAGGTCTGGGCTCACAGAAGATAAGGTAATGCTCAACATTCAAAAGTATGGAAATACGACTAATGCTACTATTCCACTATGTCTATGGGAGTATGAAAAACAGTTGAAAAAAGGTGACAATCTTATGCTTTGTGCTTTTGGCGCGGGATATACATGGGGTGCCGCCTATGTGAAATGGGCTTATTAATACTAAATTTGATTTTAATGCGAATTATTTTATCCTTCTTTTTACTCCTAATTTTTTTTGTAGATTTATCCGCTCAACGAAGGAAAACTTCACGAAAACCGAGTCTCATTTTAGTGAATCTAACTATAACCCAGACGCAGCAATGGTGCGGAGGTGCAAGACCTACGGAAGAAATGGAACGAGAGTTTAGTACCCCAAAACCCTATCCAAATTGTACCATTTACATTCGTAAAGATAGTAATGTACTGAATAAACCTATACTTCACACACTGACAACCAATGAATATGGAAAAATTAGTGTGCGACTAGCACCAGGTAAATATACGATAGTCAATATAGATAAAAAAGACGACTCTGTCTACAGATCGACCATATATAAGTATCAAAACGCAACGGAGTCCACTGGGCCTATAGATATGAATTGTTACAATATCTTCATGGCAGAACCCGATTTTACTATCAAAGTGCCTCCGCGCGCCGTGCGATCTATAGCTAAAAGACACAATTATTTTAAGCATTGTAACTGGTCTGGAGCTCCTTGCGTAGAGTTCAGAGGACATTATCCTCCATAGGTTTGAACCATGTTTAGAAATGCTCCTTTTAGCCTTTAAATATATAGGTAAAATTTATTTTTAAATTCTATACAAACCATGTTATATTTGTAGATTATATACAAAGCCTTAACATGCTCATATGAAGAAAATAATACTTATTGCCTTTTTAGTCTTAGGATTAAAATCTTACTCATGCAATATCTATGACACTATTAATCAAACGATATGTCCAGAGGATAGCTTTTTATTCAATGGTGTTTATCTAAAAACTGCAGGCACCTATTATGATACTTTTAATATTTCTGCAGGGTGTGATACACTCAGAACATTAAATCTTTCTGTTCACTCCACTATTCCAAATACTTTTATTGTCGACAGTTTCTGCCAAGGATATGGATATGCCTATAATTCTAAGGTATTCACCACTGCTGGTTTTCATTTCGATACACTCAACTCTAGTAAAGGATGTGATAGTGTCATACAACTATTTTTAAGTTTTAAGAATAGGCCAACTTTCTTCCCCATTCCTACTATAGATACCTTCTGTATAAGAGATACGATTTACCACGAAGGGAAACCTTTTAAGTATACCACTGGTGGACTAAAAACCATGCGAGATACTCTATTCGGGGGTGCTGCAAATGGTTGTGATAGTATCAATTTACGAGTAGTTTTTTTGAGAAATAACAATGGCCCTAGTTTCGTACCAACGAAATATGGTTGTGCAAATACCCCCTTCATCATAGGAGATTCTTCATTTACCACTAATGGTTTTAAAGTAGTAGTATTGAGAAATAGATTTGGCTGCGATAGTACGATTTGGTTTACTTTGCAAAGAAGACCTCCTAGCTTTACGACTTTAAATCGAACAACCTGTTCTAATCAGCCATTCTTTTTTAAAGGTCAGAATTGGGGGTCAGGAGTCACGACAGATACATTAATTACTGTAATTGATACTTTGACTCAGAAAGCTAATGCTCCCGGTTTTAGCACCGTCAAATGCGATAGTTTTGTGACATTAAATTTGACCGTACACCCTATTAAATTTACGATAATAGATACTTCTTTGTGTGAAAACCATACTTACTTTTTCAAAGGTCAGTTTGAAAAGAATCCAGGTATTTACTTAGACACTCAAAAAACCATTAATAACTGTGATAGCTTTATCACACTCATTCTTCGTGCCCCACGAAAGACATCGAGATACACTTATTATCGTAAATTCTGCTCTAATGAAACCGTGTTGTTTAAAGGTTTGAATATAAATGCTCCAGGTACATACAAAGATACTTTAGTCAATGCTGTAGGTTGTGATAGTTTTCTCACTATGGTTTTAGCAAAAGATACGGCACATAATATCACATTGAATAAATCAATCTGTAGTTATGATAGCTTCTACTTTAATGGCCAGTATTATAAAACCGCAGGTACATATACGTCAACATTAAAGAACAAAGATGGGTGCGATAGCACGGTCACTTTAAACCTCATTATCTATCCTTTTAGAACGGTCACCTTAGTGAAATCTACATCAAATCAACTCAAAACTGATTCCGGGTATTTAGTCTATTATTGGTATTTCAATGATTGGACACAGTTGAATGCTAGCGGACCTGCTATCTTTGCCAATAATACAGGGGCTTATCATGTCGTAGCTGAAGATTCTAACAGTTGTCGATTCAAATCGAATGTATATGTCTATAATCCAGCAGGGATAAATGTAAATGAATCCTACGGTATATATATCTATCCTATACCTTCTAAGAATACATTGAATATAGAGGTCACATCAAGTTTTGAGAAAAACACTCAAATCTATATTTACAGTATGGATGGTAAATTGATTCTGTCCCAACCAGCATTGCATAAGACGTCTAAACTCAGTATAGATCTCTCGAGTCTAGTCAATGGACTTTATATTTTGAAAATAGAATCAGAAAATAAAGTCATAGAGCGGAAAATAGAAAAACTTTAAACATTATTGATTGCTTTTAAGCAAGTATGGAAGAGCTAGTAAAGTATATTTTGCCAATTATTATTCTTGTTGTTTTTTCTGCTGGGGGTCTGATTTTATATTTTTTCCCTCCTAAAAAAATAAATAGCATCTATGGATATAGAACCCCTAGATCCATGAAAAATCAATCTAACTGGGATTTTGCTCAAAAGCTAGGTGGTAAATTTATGCTTATATTTGGCTTTATTATTTTCCTAATTCAAATAACAGTTGGGTATTTTATTTCAGGGTATACACGAGACCAAAGTATAGTATTACCTATTCAGGGTGCGATTCTTGTTCTACTGCCTGTTATCATGTTACTAGTCTGCGAGAAACAGTTGGAGAATTTTGAAAAAACCTATATACAAAAGTTTTAAGTTCTAGCTAATCACCTTTAGCTCTTTGCCAACTTTGATAAATGCGGCTACGCATTTATCGATCTCTTCTGCAGAGTGACTAGCAGATATCTGCACCCGAATACGTGCTTTGCCTTTTGGTACCACAGGAAAGAAGAATCCAATCACATAGATGCCCTCATCCATTAGTTTGGCAGCAAAGTCTTGAGCTAACTTTGCATCATAAAGCATAACAGGAGTTATAGGGTGTATTCCATCTAAAATATCAAATCCTGCTTCTTTCATTTTAGCTCGGAAATGCTGAGTATTGGTTTCTAATTTATCTCTTAACTCCGTAGTTTTAGAAAGAACTTCTAAAACTTTCAAAGATGCATATACAATTGAAGGCATCAAGGTATTGGAGAATAAATAAGGTCTAGAGCGCTGACGCAGAATCTCTATAATTTCTTTTTTACCAGAAGTAAAGCCGCCTGAAGCGCCACCTAATGCCTTGCCCAATGTGCCAGTAATGATATCCATCTTTCCTAGCACACCACAATGCTCAATAGTGCCTCGACCTGTCTTGCCTATAAATCCTGAGGCATGGCACTCATCTACCATAACCATAGCTTCATATTTCACAGCCAATTCATGTATTTTATCTAGTTGAGCTATATAACCATCCATAGAGAATACACCATCGGTTACTATTAATTTATTTCGACAATCTTTAGCAGCGATGAGCTGCTTTTCCAGATCGTCCATATTATTATTCTCATACCGAAATCTCTGAGCCTTGCATAGTCGCACGCCATCAATTATAGAAGCATGATTTAGACTATCTGAAATGATGGCATCATGTTCGTTTAACAACGGCTCAAATACACCCCCATTCGCATCAAAGGCTGCTGCATATAAAATCGTATCTTCGGTCCCTAAAAATTCAGATATCTTTTTCTCTAATTCTTTATGAATATCCTGTGTACCACAAATGAACCGAACAGAACTCAATCCAAATCCATATTTATCTATGCCCTCTTTGGCGGCGGCTATTACTTCAGGGTGCGAGGATAAGCCTAGATAGTTATTGGCGCAGAAATTCAATACTTCTTTCCCGTTAGCTATAATTTTAGATGCCTGTGGGGTTGAAATAATTCTTTCAGTCTTATATAGTCCTTCATTTTTTATAGATTCTAATTCCGCACTAAGTTGCTGCTTAAAGGTATCTGGATACATATTTATAATTTTATTGAAAAGATTTGATGTTCAAAAATAAGCATATTGCGCTAACTTTGTAGCTTAGAGTATGAATTCTTTTGCAGCTATCTATATTCCGCATCTAGACAAGACCTTTTCATTTGAAGAAGTCAGTGCTGAGAAGGCGACTATGTACATTGAAAACTTTGAAGTCTCCCGTCGAATTCATTTTCAAGAATGTGTTCATGCTGCACCTCCCGATTTTCCCCTTTCATCGAGCGATGAAAAATCAGTTCCTAAGATTATTTATGAAAATTTGGTAAATAAAGCTATTATAGAGATACAAAAAGGTGAATTTTCAAAAATTGTATGCGCGCATCAGCAGGCTATAGATAGACCATCAGAGCTATCTGAAGTTCAAGAAATATTTAAACAACTCATCAGCTCCCTGCCCAACACCTTTGTATATCTATTTCACTTAGATGGCGAATTATGGGTGGGCGCCAGTCCGGAGATTGTAGGGATTTGGAACCAAAATATATTTAGCACTATATCCTTAGCCGGCACCCAAAAAGATGACGATTTTTCAATAAAGGAAATAGAAGAACAAGCTATAGTATCAGACTTTATTACCTCTCAATTTAAGCAGGTAAGCACTAGAACCATTCAGCAAACGCAGACGTTAAGCTTCGGAGGAATCAAACATTTGATGACTGAATTCTCTTGGCCTATGGTGCATATATCTGAATTTAAAACTGCTGTACAGACTATTCATCCCAGCCCAGCGTTAGCCGGTATGCCAAAGGAAAAAAGCGTAAAGTTTATTCTCGAAAATGAACCTATACAACGAAACTTTTATACAGGGTTAGTCTCTATTCACTTTATGGATAGTGCCTACAGTTTTGCGACCATTCGATGCGCTAAAATCACTGAAAATCAAATCATTTTTTATGCTGGAGCTGGTATCACAAAGGATAGCATTGCAGAGGCAGAATGGCAGGAAACGCTAGAAAAAATAGCGGTTTTAAAAAAAGCAATAAAACTCTAATCTCTATTTAGAATTGACCATCTAGAATCAGCTGAACTAACTGATGCGAATATCCTGCCTCGTTATCATAAAAAGCGGTCAATTTCACTTTATTTCCCAATAACTCTATACTTCTCTGGTCTATAAGTGCTGCCAAAGGAGAATTAATCACATCGGTCGATACAATCATATCTTGGGTCAGGTCGATGATACCCTTATATTTTGCCTGAGACTCTTCGAATAATCTATCTAAAATAGTTTCATTACTAGACTTTTTGTGAATTTCTAAAATAAACTCTGTGATAGATCCATTGATCACAGGGACTCTAAAAGATGAACCAGAAACTTTATCTTTCAGAGCGGGGAAAACACGTCTGATAACATTGGTTGCACTGGTAGTAGTAGGTATGATATTGACTCCTGCTGCGCGCGAGCGCCTAAAGTCTGTATGAAAGGCATCCTGTAGATTCTGATCGGCTGTATAGCAGTGCACTGTAGTGAAATTAGCATAGGCTATGCCGAAATTTCGATGAAAAATATCTAGAATAGGTGCTACACAATAGGTAGTGCAGCTCGCATTGGATATGATGGGGCTTGAGGCATAGAGATCATCATTGTATCCACGAATGACGATAGGGATATCCTCTGCATCTGGTGGCGAGGACAATATGACCTTTTTGACTCCGAGAGCCAAATACTCATTGAGCTTAGGTTTGGTCTTATTCGTACCGCTGCAGTTGATAGCTACGTCTATGAGAAGTTTCTCCCAGGGTAGGTCTAGAATATTAGCATGTGTGGTATAGACTACTTTGCGTCCACTTATAATTAGAAAATGATCCTGATATGAAATATCCAAGTTAGATAAACCATAAGTAGAATCATACTTAAGAAAATAAGCTGCCTTATCTATAGGCATGATATCGTTAATGGCAATGAGCTCAAGGCTAGATGTATCAAAAATATTTTTGACTACCTTACGTCCAATCCTTCCAAGTCCATTTATTGCTATATTCATAGTAGTTTATTCCACAGTTTTTTTATTCCGTAAAGAACGATCTCCTCTATGCTTTTCTTCTTTATAGTTTTTACCACCACTATAAACACTAAATATATTCTAATTTCACTTTTTCCCCCGCTGATATTCTTACTCGAGAATTAAGAGCTAACGGCATATTATCATCGATATGTCCAGCAGGAAATCCAAAGATAACAGGATAAGAATAGCCTCTAGTGTGCTCTAGAATGATTTCTTCGTAGGATTTCCCAAAAGGGATTTCATTGTCTTTTATATCTGTAAAACTACCTATCACCAATGCTCTCAATCCATCCAATTTACCAGCTAGTTTTAGAGACATCATCATTCGATCTATGTGGTATAAATATTCATCTATCTCTTCGATAAATAAAATTTTTCCATTGGTATTAAATCCAGACTTGGTGCCTAGCAGAGAATAAAGAATGGATAAATTTCCACCAATAATTTCACCCTCCGCTACTCCACTATATCTATTACTTAGATGGATTTGCCAATTTATGGAAGGAAAATGACCAGATAGATTCTGCGCTAATAGATGTTTTGCCTCCTCATTAGCCTTAGGAAAGGTAATAGGCATGATTGCGTGCAGCGTCTGAATGCCATAAAACTGATTTACTTGATTATGCCAAATTGTGATATCACTAAAACCAATAAGCCATTTAGGGTTCTGGATAAATTGATCCCAAAGGATATGCTCCGATACCCGTATAGAACCATAGCCTCCTCTTGCAAACCAAATCGCTTTAACTTTTTCGTCATCCAAAGCCACTTGAAAATCTTCGATCCTTGCCCTATCATTTCCTCCATATTGATGATCTTCGAGACCAACTGTCTTACCAAAACTGACTGCATACCCCAAAGATATAAGCCAGTTCTTAGCTAATTCTAATTCATCTAGACTCACTTTTCGGGCAGTGGTTATGATTCTTATTTGATCACTTGGTAAGAGGGCTGGTGGTCTGAGCATGACGTATTCTTCGTTGCACAAAATTAGGAATATATTCTTAATTACTCCCGGAATAGACCGTATGCAGATAAAAAACTGTCGAACGCTCTTATTACCTATTTATATTTACTGCCTATGAGATGGTTAGAAATAAATAATTAACATCTATTTTAGTGCCGTTGTGATTATTAAAAAATAAAAATGAAAAACTCTACTAACTTTATTGGCGAAAAAATTACCTAACCCGCGTTGATGAAAACGACCTTAGATGTCTTCTTTTCACTAGTTTTCTTATTGGTAACAGAAACAATCACTATACCTGTACCGCCTTTTATGGTTATCTTGTTAGTAATAGGATCATAAGTAAATTCAAGGGTTAGTTTTTTACCTGTTAAATCATAGAATTCAATACTATAATCAATTATTATATCATCTCCAGGATTCCCATAAGGATTTATGAAAACCAAATCACTCGGGCCTCCATCAGCCTTGAGAAACTGCACAAAGCCACAAACTAAAAATAAAAAAACTAACTTTTTCATATTTCATTGGTTTAATAACCTAAAAACCAATTATTATTTATACAAAGGTAGTAAAAAAAAAATTATATTTACAAAAGAATAAAATAAAACTATTTAATAAATCTTAACAAATTGGGCAGAGTGAGAGAAAAAAGCAAGAAAATTGAACAATTCTATGAGAACTATAAGTGTTTGAATTTCAAAAATTTAGATATAAAAAAAGTTCTTGAGGTCTATAAGCAATTTCAAGGCTTTGAAGTCTGCGGTGATAAAGAATTAATTATCCAAATTGCATCACTCTTTTACAACATTTTCCGACAGAAAACAGAAACCAAAGAAATTTTTGAAAAATTAATCGAATTAGTTCTCCCTATTCATGAAGAATTGAAAGATTACAATAGGCAAGGAATTTGCTATCAAGACTTGAGTATCATAAAAAGATTACAAGGTAATTATGAATTATCTTTTGACTACATCGTAAAATCAGTTGAATGCTTTACAAAGTTTGGAGAACCAATTAGAATTTCAACAGCACTAAATTCATTAGGAAACTTTTACCTCGATACAGGAGAGTTAAATCATGCTTTGGAAAACTATTATAAAGCCTATGAAAATATTAAAGTATTCAACGAGCATGATGCTTACTTTAAAATTAAAGGTAATCTTGCAAATATATATCAATCCTTAAATTATTTCTCAAAAGCAAAGGAACTATACATTCAAGATCTTGATAGATTAAAGACAAATGAATTATTTGATCGATACGGTAAGGTACTTCTAGGTATTTCTCAAATATACAAGGAAGAAAAACGAACTAAGCTCGCATTCAAGTATGCAAAACAGTCTGTAGATAGCTATGAAAAATCAGATGATCAAGTGGGCTATGCTACTGCTATATCCACGCTAGGCAGTATTTATGGAGATTTTGAGAAGTACGAAGAGGCAATGGCTCATTATAAAAAAGCGAAGGAGATATTGGAGAAAATTCAGTACAAGCTAGAACTTCTCAAACTGCACAATATGATGGGGGAAACCTATCTGAAAATGGGCGATACCAATCAGGCTATCGAGAATCTCGAATTGGCCAAGGCCATGGCTTTGGAGATTAAACAGAATTTCGAGCTAAGAAAAATCTATGATAATCTCTACAAAGCCTATGATAGCAATAAGGAGAAACTCAAGGCTTATGAGATTCTGAAAGAGCTGACAGAATTGAATAGTAATTTATTCAATTTCTCTCTTCAAGCTAAGGTCAATGAGGTTCAGGTGAATTTTGAATTAGAGAAAAAAGAACTGGAATACACCAAAGAGCGCGAAATCAATGAGTATAAAAACAATTTATTTTCCTACCTCACCCATGAATTTCGCACGCCACTTACCCTCATCAATACACCACTAGAAATGCTCAGAAATGAGACGAATATCGATGTCATACGCACCCGTATGACCAATGTGTCCACCCATGTGCAGCACATGCAGCACCTCCTCAATCAACTCCTTGATATCAATAAAATTGAAGAAGGAAAAATGCCCGTCATGAAAAAAGCAGGGACCATTAATCCGCTTTTATGGCACATGATTCACCTTTTTGAACCTGAGATGCATGATAAAGGTATCAATTTCACCTACCATCTACCTAAAAAAACGATTCAAGGCTATTTCGATACGGATAAGATAGAAAAAATCATAAGTAATTTACTTTCCAATGCACTTAAATTCACACAGAATGGTGGAAATATAGAATTTAATGCAGATATAGATCACGATGTGTTGACCATGGTCATCAAAGACAATGGTCTTGGTATAGCTCCAGAGTATCAGGAACATGTTTTTGATAAGTTTTATAGAATACCGACTACCAAAGATGTCAAAGGAAGTGGATTGGGACTTAGTTTTGTCAAAGAATTAGTATCTCTGCTTCATGGAGAAATCAAACTAGAAAGCGAACAAAACAAAGGATCTAAATTCAAGATTACGCTACCTATCGAGCGTATTGAAAAATTAAAAAAAGGAGAAAAAACTACACAAAAAAGCGATTCTACTGCGAGTACTAAGAAAAATTCCATACTAATAGTAGAGGACAATCTGGAGATTCAGAAACTATTGCGAGAAGTGTTACAAGAAACATACAAGGTATATACAGCCGATCATGGACGAGATGCCATAGCTAAAATAAAAAAACATATACCAGATATAGTTTTGAGTGACATTATGATGCCGCTTATGAATGGGATAGAGCTTTGTAATTTTATCAAACAAGATGAGAATCTAAACCATACACCCGTAATACTTCTTACTGCTAAAACACAGGTCAATGATAAACTGCTAGGGCTAGAATCTGGAGCAGATGCCTATATCACTAAACCGTTTAATATAGAAGAATTATCTAAGACAATCGGCAATATGCTAGAGCAGCGTAAAAAAATTTTAGACAAATTTTCATCGAATATACTCAAACTTTCGGATGAGGATTTAGTATCGTCTGATCATGTTTTTCTGCATCAAGCCAAAGAATTCATTTTAAATCATTTAGAAAATGAAAATCTATCGGTCAATGACCTAGCCAAACACCTAAATGTAAGTCGATTCACTCTTATTAGAAGATTCAAAAAAATCAATAACTCAACTCCTAATTTTTATATTCAGAAAATAAGACTTGAAAAAGCAAAGGAACTGATAAAGAATAAAGTAGCCAATGTAACAGAAATAGCATTTAAAGTAGGATTTAGTTCGACGACCTACTTTTCTTACAGCTTTAAAAAGGAGTTTGGATTCACTCCTAAAGAATATTTCAACCAATCAGAAAAATCCTAGTATTTTTACGGTTTATTGTGATAATTTTGAACATAAAACACGTTTTTTACACTCTTTTATCTTTGATTTTTTTGTTAGGTTCTTGCAAAACCTATCAAAATTCAATGTTTCAGGATATCAATACTAAGAAAATGAGTCGCGCTATAGATGAACTTAATAATGATTATCTAATTCAGCCAGGAGATGAAATTAGCATAAAACTATATACACGTCAGGGAGCTCAATTAATAGAGGCCGTTAGAACGAATGTAACAAATTCACAAGAAGCTGGACAGCAAGCATCACAGTCCACCTATATAGTTTCTAATGAAGGTATTCTTAAGCTGCCAATTCTAGGCGCAATAGTCGTTAATAATCATACGGAAAGTAGATTGAAAGAGTTGTTAGAAAAAAGGTTTGAAAGTAATTATATTCAACCATTTGTGCAACTTAGGGTTGAAAATAGACGAGTATTTCTTTTCAAAGGCAATACAGCTAGTGTCATTCAACTAAATAGGACCCCAACGAGTATTTTTGAAGTCATAGCAAAATCTGGTGGTCTCGAAAGACATCATAGTAGTGCCGAAATACTAATAATTCGAGGTGATTTGAAACAACCTACCATTTACAAAGCAAACCTTCAAACTTTTCAGGGAATACAAAATTCTGAAATCTATTTACAGTCAAAAGATATAGTCTACATACCAGAAAAACAAAGAAAATTATATAATAGTATGCAAGATATAACACCTATAATCACAACACCGTTAGCAATACTATCCGGTATTTTATCCACTATAGTTTTACTTGTGACCATTACCAAATAAAATATCGCATTGAATACAACCACAGGAGATCATATACCAAAAAGAGATTTAATTCAAGATTTTTTTGAAAATTTTGATTTAAAACTCCTACTGTATATAACAAAAAAATCCCTGTTCTTTATTATCCCTCTATTTTTCCTAAGTCTGCTGATACCATTCTTGTACCTCCGCTACACGACACCCATATTTGAAACAAAGGCTGCCTTAATCAAAAAAAAGGAGACTAATAATACCATACTAGGCAATGACAATATTAACTTTATTAAATCTAATGATGAGGATAAATTAAATAGAGATATTCAAATAATAAAATCCGACTTACTCATCAATAAACTGATGGATTCTCTACAACTAAAAGTCCAATATTTTAAGAAAGGGAGAATGTTTTATAAAAGGTTCGAACTAAACCCAGGAAGTGTTTTCGTCCTAGATAATGATTTTAAAATTTATAACAAATCTATCTACAATACAGAAGTTCTTTTAGACTTTCATGATAAAAATTCGTTTGATTTAACTTATTTAGCAAATGGAAAAAAAATAAAAATCAAAGACTTAAAAACCGAAACTACATATAGAAACCAGGATTTAAAGATAAGGGTAAATGCTACGGAAAATGATATTGAGGGAGAATATACAATTATATTTAATTCAAATGAGCAGGTTCTTAATTTCATTTTGTCACAAGTGAATGTAACCAATGCCAGTCCAAACATATACTTTTCTCTAAAGAGCTCCACACCTAGTAAATCTGAAAAACTTCTTTCAGATATCATAACTGGATTTCTCCGTCTAGATGAAATGGAAAATGCTGAGCGATTAGAAAATTCTATAGATTATATTAAAGGATATTTAGATACTATCAATAGACAAGTTAAGGCGAGTCAGAATGAAAAATTAGACTATGTGCGCTCAAACTCTGCCTTCAATCCAAGTGCTCAACTAGAATCTAGTATTACAGACATAGAGCTCTATAAAAAAGAAATGGACGAATTGGAGTTTGAACTATCGTCTTTAGAACGAATTAAGAGAGAAATAGACGCCAATTTAAACCATAGTATAGAGACACTAAATTTGAATGATGATAAAGAATTAGGAAATTTATTATTCGAACGAAGTAAACTTTTAGTAGATTTTAGACCATCACATCCTACTATAACTATTCTAGATAGACAAATTCGAGAACGGATTAAAACAATACAGAGAAGTCTTAAGAATGAGATAGCAGCATCACAAAGTCGAATAGCAAAATATAGACAGAAAAAGGAATTGACAATATCTGGATTAGTTGGCCTTCCAGAGAAAGATATGCATCTTTCTAAAATTCAAAAAGAATTAGATATTAAAGAGAAATACGTTTTCGATCTTATAGAAAAACAGATTCAATATCTAATACTTAAGTCTTCCATCGGATCAGATTATATATTGATACAACCACCAAAAACTAATGAAAACCATATTTATCCAAGAAATGGACTCGTTTATTTTGCTAGTCTTCTATTGTTTATTATAATTTCATTTGGCATAGTTATCATGCGCTATATCTACCTAGACAAAGTAGTATCAGTAGAAGAAATAAAACGTAAAACCAATGTACCTATATTGGGTTATGTTCCATTTGTGCCTGAAGCTGAAGATTTAGAAGTAAAAAACAAGAATTCACCTGAATCAAGACTAGTAGTGCTTTCCAACTTTAAATCTAGAATATCAGAAGTATTTAAGAAAATAAGAGCTAGCCTTAAGTATACTTCCGCAGCCGACTATCAGACCATTTGCGCTACCAGCACTATACCAGGCGAAGGAAAGACATTTGTGCTTATTAACCTAGCAGCTGTTCATGCTCTGCTGGATAAAAAAGTGTTGATTATAGACCTCGATTTAAGAAAACCTAGAATTTCAAAATCGTTCAAGCTCTCCAATTCTTTAGGGATGAGCAATTTATTGACTGATAAATCTGTAAAAATTGATGACTGCATACATCGAAGTGTGGATATAAAAAACTTAGATATTATTACCTCTGGGCCAATTCCACCTAATCCTTCAGAGCTCATCATTAGCCAGAGGTTCGATGATATATTGACAGAGCTTAAAATGAAGTATGATTATATATTTATCGATACGCCTCCTATAGGCCTAGTGAATGAATCAATTGAAATAGTCAATAAAGTAGATATCCCACTCTATTTGGTTAAATTAAATCATTCTCATAAAAGTTTTGTAAATGTGCTTAATGAAACTGATAATTTAAAGAAAAATTCAAATTTATTTCTTATTGTAAATCATTTTGGAGAAGGACCTTCTAGTTATGTCAACTCAAGCTATGGCTATGGCTATGGCTATGGCTATGGCTATGGCTATGGCTATGGCTATGGCAAATACCAAGAATCCGAAAACGGCTATTATACTGACACAGACGAGCGAAAAAAACTTGGTATATTTAAACGGTTCATTAATTATTTAGACTGGAAATTATAAAGCATGTTATCCTTCGTTTTAGTTTTTTCTATCAGTTTTCTTATTTCCACCACAGTCAATTGGATTTTATTAAATTACTCTATAAATTTAGGTATTAGAAATATATCTGCTAAGGAGGAAATTCGATGGCAAAAGCATAAACCTTCCATTGGAGGCTTATCTTTTTATATTGTATTTTTAATTTTCTATGCCATATTATCGAATTTAATTCTGGTCAATGCAATTCCAAATGCTAGTTTCGATTTTTATAGAGATGTCTCACTTATATCAGCTGCCTCTATTGGATTTTTTATTGGGCTTATAGACGATGCTAGAAATACAAATCCACTATTAAAGTTATTAGGACAGATTATTTGCGGAGTTACTCTAGTTTGCTTCAATCAAATCATTCCAATTTCGCCTAATTTATTCTGGAATAGTTTTTTCACCATTCTATGGGTAGTATTTCTAATGAACTCGATCAACATGCTCGATAATATGGATGGACTAACCGCTTCTATATCTAACAGTATATTAATAGGTTGTGCGATAATCTTTGTTATTGAAAACTATGCGCTAAGTAACATAATAACTATCTCTATAATAGGAACCTTACTTGGTTTTTTAATATTTAATTGGTATCCATCTAGGATATATATGGGAGATTCTGGCTCTCAGTTTTTAGGAATAGTTCTAGCTCATATCTCTATCTATACTTTATGGCAGAATAGAACTGCGGACGGTGGCTATTTTCAATTAAATCAGTTTTTTTTACCCCTTCTTTTCTTCACTATACCTATTTTTGATACAACTACAGTAATTATTCATAGACTATTGAGAAAACAATCACCTTTTGTAGGTGGGAAAGATCACATCTCCCATCACCTAGTTTTCTTAGGTTTGAAAGACTGGCAGGCGGTTAGTTTATTATTAATAATAAATATGATATTTATTATTATAGGCCTTAAATGGAATGAACCTAAATTTTATGGATGCATTCTTGTTTTATGGATAGCTAGTTTTTTAATATTTCAATATGTTTATATAAAAGCAAAAGCCTTTATTCCTAAGCATTCATGATGGCACTAATTTGTTTCTGAATACTTGTATCCTTCCATAATTTTGGAACCTTAGCCTGCACGGATATCCGCTTGGTAGCTTCTAGCCATTTATCCATTGAATTTCTATCCAATAACTCTACAGTCAATGGTTTTAACACTAAATCATCATATCGCTTGGCATCATAGTCTGAATTTAGTTGACGGATGATTTCATCTAATCGTGTTTGAAAATGAAATAAACTTTGCGGTTCTTTTATAAATTCTATTTGCCAGTGGTGATGACCTGAATTTCCAGTAATTACAGGCGCTATCGTATAATCTTTAATTAAAAAATTCATTTCCTTATTTAGCTCTGCAATCGCTTTCTCTGTATTATTTACCATAAGTTCCTCTCCGAAAACATTGATACTATTTCTGGTCCGTCCAGCAATCTCAAAACGAATTGGATTTATATTTGTTATTTTTAGTATATCTCCCATGCGATATCGATACAAACCCGATGTATTGGTAATAAGAAGTTCATAAGATTTATTCAATTCTAGCTGCTTTATAGAAAGGATAGATGGATTTTTATTCTCTATCTCAGCATAAGGTATAAACTCATAATAATTGTCTGTATTTAGGAGAAAGCCAAGACTATCTGAATTGGGGTCCATTTGTAATCCGAAAAAACCCTCACTTGCATTATAGGTTTGCCACAGAGCCAGACGATCTCCAAATTTCTCCCTATAATAAGACTCAAATGGCTTCACATTAACTCCTCCATAGAAATAAACCTCCATATTTTTCCAAACCTTGTAAATATCTTTCTGAGTATAGTCTTCTACTCGATCTATGACCATACTCATCCATGAAGGTATACCCGCTATCCATCTAACGTCACTCTTGGCGAGAATAGGAATCATTTTATCCATTTTATCCTTCCAATCTGGTATCGTAGCTATATCTCTATTTGGAACTCGAAACGGCTTGTATATAGGCTGAAGGAAATAGGTAAAAAGAGCAGAGACGTCTCCTACTATGAGCTCATTGACCTTAGTATAGCTTCCCGTCAAAGAAAAATTTTTTCCCTCCAGAATTTTAGACTTTGTGTTATGCGCTATATATTGACTGAGCATGGTCTTACCTGCTGCATAATTAGCGCTAATACCAGATGCAGACAAAGGAATAAACTTGCTGCGGCTCGTTGTGCCACTCGACATAGCCAGGGCAACAATTTTTTCAGTTGTTAGTCTATTTGATCTTCCTTCCTTAATTTCTAGAATATAATTTTCAATATCGTCATAGTTGGCGGCAGGACAATGAATTTGAAAACCTTCCACATTCTCTATCCCTATTGATTTTAGATATTCACAAGACCTATTCTTTTTAATTATATCATCTAGAAGATGCCCTTGAGACTCTATATTTAAATGATAGTTTTGAGTCAGCCATTTTTGCTTCCAAATAAAAAAACTATTTATGAGACTACTATACACGTCTGGTTCATCTATATTTTTCAAAACTATCCAATTTTCTTTACATCATTCTAAATATATTTGCAGTATGAGCAGTAAAAATAGCATTCACCACATATCTCCAATAGATGGCAGGTATAGCAGTAAAACAGAGAGCCTATCAATATTTTTTTCTGAATTCGCTTTAATTCAAACGAGGGTAGAGGTCGAAATAGAATATCTGATTCAGTTAGCCTCACTAAATTTAAAAGGTTTTAAAAAATTCCAAGATGCAGAGGCCGCCAGTTTACGCAGTATTATAGAGCATTTTTCTGAATCTGATGCCTTAGAAGTTAAGGATATTGAATCTACGACTAATCATGATGTAAAGGCTGTAGAGTATTTTATAAAACAAAGAGCTGATTCCATAGGTGTTAATTTCAATACAGAGTTTATCCACTTCGGATTGACCTCACAGGATATTAATAATACAGCATTTCCGTTAATGCTGAAGCGCTATTTAGAGCAGAATTATCTGCCTAATATAAAGGAAATCATTCATACACTGAACGCCAAATCTAATGAATGGAAGGAGGTGACTCTGCTAGCTAAAACTCATGGTCAACCAGCCTCTCCCACAACCTTAGGTAAGGAAATCAAGGTATTCGCTGATAGATTAGAAAAACAATGTAGGTTATTAGAAAATGTAGAGCATGGAGGTAAATTCGGCGGTGCTACTGGAAATTTTAATGCACACAAAGTAGCTTATCCAGAAGTTAATTGGGTAGAATTTGGCAATCAATTTCTAGCCTCACTCGGTCTGACTAGACAGCAATACACTACGCAGATAGAGCACTACGACGGCATGGCTCATATACTAGATACCACTAAGCGTATTCATACCATACTGATAGATTTAGCTCGCGATATATGGTCCTATGTTTCTTACGAAGTATTTACACAGAAAATCAATAAGAACGAGACTGGTAGTAGCGCAATGCCTCATAAAGTCAATCCTATAGATTTTGAAAATGCTGAAGGAAATCTAATGTTTGCCAATGCTATTTTGGAATTCTTATCATCAAAACTTCCTATTTCTAGATTACAAAGAGATTTGACGGATAGTACGGTTTTGAGAAATATTGGAGTGCCATATGGTCATTTTGAAGTTGCCTATCACTCTTTAGTCAAAGGATTTGGCAAACTCACTATTAATGAAACTGCGATTAATCAAGAACTCGAAAACAACTGGATAGTTATAGCAGAAGCGATTCAAACCATACTAAGACGAGAAGGAATAGCTAAACCTTATGAACTTTTGAAAGATTTTAGCCGTACCAATAAAAAGCCTAGCAAGGAAGACTTTCATCTATTTATAGATAGTTTAGTCGTATCGGATGATGTTAAAATAGAATTAAAGGCTATCAGTCCACAGAATTATATTGGCTACGCATAGTCTACCTGCATACACTATGTCTAATTTTAGATTTCAATTCTACATTCTCATTGCTGGTTTAGGCGTAGCTACATTTAAATTTTACCTTTACTACACCACGAAATCGAATGCGATATTTTCAGATGCATTAGAGAGTTTGGTGAATATTTCAGCAAATACCATTACCTTATACAGTCTCTATCTCTCTGCCAAACCGCGCGACAAAACACACCCTTATGGGCATGGGAAAATAGAGTTTTTAGCTGCTGGAATTGAAGGTGGTCTTCTATTCGCAGCAGGAGTTATCACCATGGTAAAGTCTGGAATAGACTATCTGAATCAGAATGAACTAAAGCTATCTAGTATTACCCTAGGAGCATTGTTGGGTCTGGGTTTTGCAAACTATGTACTCGGCATTTATTCAGAACGAAAAGGTAAAAAAAATCAATCCCCTGCCCTGCTTTCAAGTGGCCAACACCTAAAAGGAGATGGCTATACTACGCTTGGGATATTAATCAGTTTAGTGATCGCGTATTTTACAAAATGGCAATGGATTGATACTATAATTGGTATAACTGCTGGTATGTATATAATTTATCAAGGTATAAAAGTCATGAAAACATCTATTCTAGATATACTAGGCACAGCAGATGAAGCTATCCTAGATAAGGTCATACGCCACCTGCAAAAGTGTAGAAAAAATGCTTGGATCGACATTCATAATCTTAGAATATTAAAATTTGGAGCGGAGTACCATTTAGATGCCCATGTGACTTTACCTTACTATTATACTAATCAGGAGGTGCATAATGAGATGAAAGAAATGCACCAATTTATCAATCAGCATTTTAACTCTAATGTAGAGTTGTTTATTCATCCAGATCCCTGTGAGCCATTTTGCTGTGAATATTGCCATTTGGAAAATTGTGTAGAAAGGAATTCCACCTTCAAACAGACTATCGAATGGACACTAGACAATGTATTGAGAGATGAAAAGCATGCTCCTACAGAAAATAAATCATTGGCAACGTGAAAGAAAAAACTAGAATAATAATTTTAGCTATTGAGAGCTCGTGCGATGACACGTCTGCATCCGTATGTATTGATGGAGAAATTATATCTAATATAGTCTATTCTCAAAGGATACACGAAGAATTTGGAGGAGTGGTCCCAGAACTAGCCTCTCGTAGCCATGAGGTAAAAATAGTGACTGTAGTAGAGACGGCACTGAAAAATGCAGGAGTCTCTAAAGACGAATTGGTGGCGATAGCATTTACTCGAGGTCCCGGATTAGTAGGTTCCTTATTAGTAGGTGTTTGCTTTGCTAAAGCTATGGCTATGGCTTTAGATATTCCACTAATTGATGTGCATCATATTCAAGCACATGTTTTATCTCATTTCATAGAATATAAAAACACTTCTTTCCCATTCTTAAGTTTTGTGGTATCCGGTGGTCATACACAGCTCATAATCGTACGAGATTATTTGGATATGGAAGTTATAGGAACTAGTATAGACGACGCTGCTGGAGAAGCTTTTGATAAAGCAGCAAAAATGCTCAAGCTCGACTATCCTGGAGGTCCATGGATAGATAAACTAGCCCAGAAGGGCAATGAGAATGCATTTACCTTTGCAAAACCTAAAATTGAGAAATTCGACTTTAGCTTCAGTGGATTAAAGACATCTATCCTATACTTTCTTCAAAAAAAGGAAAAGGAAAATCCTCTTTTTATCAAAGAAAATATACATGATTTATGTGCTTCTGTGCAAAAAACCATCGTCGATATTTTGATAGATAAATTAGATAAGGCGGCAATTCTGTATCCAGTCGAAGCCATATCTATAGCAGGCGGTGTATCCGCCAACTCTAGATTTAGAAGTGCCGTATTTGATTATGGTAAGCTAAATAATATAGAGGTGCTCATACCGTCATTTGAATATTGCACCGACAATGCAGGTATGATAGCCATTGTAGGTTATTTTAAGTATTTGAAAAAAGATTTTTGCACTTTAGATGCAGAACCCTTGGTACGAGGTTATCAGTTATAAAAGTATATATGTTGCGATATTCATTTCTAATTTTTCTGTTAATTTCCAACTCTATCTATTGTCAACAGACCAATCTAGAAGTTTACCCCTTATATGGTACACTTTTCAATCACTCTCCTGCAGCAGCGGCTATAATCACAGAACCCACTTATGGCTTAAGATTTGCATATACTAAACGACCTAGGAAAGCAAGTCCTTTTTTTGAAAAATTTAATTATCCAGCAATAGGAATTGCTGCTAATGCAGTGCGCTATGGTGATAATGAGATATTTGGTAATTCACTTGGCGTTAATGCTACTTTGACATTTTTTCTTATTGAAAAAAAGAAATTTAATTTTCAAATCACCACTGGCATGGGAGCAGGCTATTTAACTAAAGAATTTGAAACCTCTCTTCAAGGTCTTAACACAGCTATTGGCTCTCATCTGAATTTAACGGCTACTTTACTTGCAGGATTAGAATTTGAACTAATGGATAAGTTCTATCTCAAGCCACAAATTGGAATTCTGCATTACTCAAATGGACGAACCACATTGCCCAATCTAGGAACCAACTTTATTTTTAGTACCATAGGCATTAGCTATAGAAAAGATAACAAATACAAAAAAGATTCTTTTATTAACAATAAAAACTATGTGAAACAATTTAAAAATGAAATCTCTCTCTGCCCTGGTCTATCAGATAGAGGGGGCTATATAGGTGGAAGCATCAAAAATATAGTGCTCCCTACCTACTCCATCCATTATAATCGACTATTCTATACAAGCAGAATCAATGCACTGAAAATAGGTATAAGTGGTGAGTATAAAAATAATGACTACGATCCAGACTATAATCTGACCGAATTTAAAGATAATGCAGACCTAGCTTTAACTTTTGGCAATGAATTGTTTTTTGGGAGAACAAGTCTGCATGCCTCTATCGGTGCCTATCTCTACTCTTATTATCAGTTTAGAAAATTTT
>Ga0208082_1000086_pt1 | contig 25070 bp, 22 predicted proteins | sample LakMenE09Jun09ns_FD_150683 | JGI IMG/M metagenome (GOLD analysis project Ga0208082, IMG submission 150683) | Freshwater microbial communities from Lake Mendota, WI - 09JUN2009 deep hole epilimnion ns (SPAdes) | ecosystem: Environmental > Aquatic > Freshwater > Lake > Epilimnion/Euphotic zone ... | reverse complement strand
CTTACTGACTTACACCCTAATATTAAACCCCCTCTTTTTCCGAATGGGAGTGCAAAGATAAACAATTTTATTTTTTATGTGCAAGGTTTTTTTGAATATATTCTTTAACATACATTAAAGATTGGATAATCAGCTATTTAAAGTTTAAAAAATAATTTATTAAACTTTATTTCGGTAAGAAATGATTTGAACTCCGTTTTTTTTAAAACTTGCTATGCTACTAGCCATACTAGTTAAAATTATAAATTATCTATCAGCAGGGTTAATTAATGGCATTTCGGCATGTGCTAGGTAAATCTAATGATTTACTAGTTGGTACATCAGCTTATTAAAAAAGGTTGTTTAGAAAGATCTGTCTCTTTTTTTGTTTAAACTATGCTGTTTTTATCTATTTTTGCGAAGGATTATTTTTTGATTTTCAATTCACCATGCGCAAAGTAAGTAGTTTTTCTAAGCTCACTAAATACGAGAAAATATCTTGGCTTGCTAAGAATTTTCTGTATGAAAGTCCGGTGGATGTCATCAATAATTTCGCTGGATTCTGGTATGAGAACGTAGAGATTCAGAAACAATTTGATGGGTTTAGTGAGAATACCATTTCAAATTTTCACCTCCCCTTTGGTGTAGCCCCCAATTTTCTAATAAATGGCAAAGACTATGTGATACCGATGGTCACAGAGGAAAGTTCTGTCGTAGCTGCCGTATCCAATGCAGCGAAATTCTGGATGGAACGCGGAGGTATAGAAGCAGAAGTCATCAATACATTAAAGATAGGTCAGGTGCATTTTTTCTATAACGGAGATGCTAAAAAACTAAAACAATATTTCACAGAAAATAGCGAAACTCTTATCCAGTCTACAGAGGATCTTACTGCCAACATGGATAAACGCGGAGGTGGTCTGAGGAAATTGGAATTGCTAGATATGACCCATTTAGAGCCATACTATTTTCAATTTAAGGCATCCTTTGAGACGTGCGATAGTATGGGTGCTAATTTCATCAATTCTGTTCTGGAAAAACTAGGAAGTGAATTTCGGAAAATGACTGCGAATTCTGGACAATTTCAAAAACCAGAAGAAGCTATCGAAATCAATATGTGTATTCTATCAAACTATACTCCGGACTGTATAGTGGAAGCTAAGGTGCGCTGTAAAATAGAGGATTTAGGAATAGTTAATGGATTTGCTCCGCAACATTTTGCAGATAAATTTACCAAAGCTGTGCGCATAGCAGAAATCGATGTTCATAGAGCGACTACACACAATAAAGGCATCTTAAACGGTATAGACTCTCTAGTCATAGCTACGGGCAATGATTTTAGAGCGGTAGAGAGTTGCATTCATACTTACGCTTCACGCGATGGGCAATATAGAAGCCTTTCCAAAGCATGGATAGAAAATGATTATTTCAATTTAAGTCTCAAGTTTCCTATAGCCTTAGGCACCGTGGGTGGACTCACTACCTTGCATCCACTGGCTAAAACATCCTTGCAAATACTTGGCAATCCATCTGCTGCTGATTTAATGAAAATAGCAGCTGCCGTAGGATTAATGCAAAATTTTGCGGCTGTGAAAAGCCTGACCACTACTGGTATACAATTAGGGCATATGAAAATGCACTTAACCAATATCATAGCTGAGCTCAAGGCGAATATGGATGAGGCAAAGCAAATAGAAACCTATTTTAGCGATAAAGTCATCTCGGTCAGTGAGGTGAGAAATTATTTATCCAGACTCCGAGATTCAATTTCTCCAAAAACGATTTAATGACTGATTCGCTTATTTATCATAAAAAAGCGAATGGTAAACTCCTCATCACGGGTGAGTACTACGTGCTAGATGGTGCTACGGCATTAGCTTGTCCTACCGTTTATGGTCAGACGTTGACTGTTGAACAGTCAGAAACATTTTCTTGGAAATCATTTAACCATTTAAATCAATTATGGATAGAACTCAATGAGAAAAATTCCAATTCAGAAGCGGAAAAAAAACTCCTGGAGATTTTAATTTCTATAGGTGAATTTGAACTTAAAAATAAGTATCAAATGACCATGGATTTCCCACACGAATGGGGACTAGGATCTAGCTCTACACTGATAGCTTTGCTGGCAGATTACTTTAGTATTAACCCATACGAACTCAATAATAAAATTTTTCATGGTTCTGGTTATGACATAGCATGTGCATTTTCGGAAACGCCTATTCTATATTCCAATAAAGATAAAATAAGCCCAGAAATCAAACCAGCAGTTATACCAGAGGCGATAAAACCTTATTGCTATTTTGCTTATCTGAACAAAAAACAAGATTCACGAGAAGGAATTAATTTATATAGAAATTTAGGGGATAATAAATCTGCCATCATCCATGAAATTTCATCGATTACAAAAGAACTAATAAAGAAACAAAATCTTGAAGATTGGATTTATTTATTAGGTAAACATGAAGAAATCATTTCCTCTTCCCTGTCTATACCTAGAGCTGCAGATACCGTTTTAAAAGGACTACCTTTTTTCTCTAAATCATTAGGAGCCTGGGGCGGAGATTTTGTTATGATATTGACAGATTTAAATTCGAATGAAATTAGCAAAGAAATTAAAAAGTTAAACCTAAATACAATCATGCTCTATAATTCATTTTTAGTTTAACTGAAAATTATGAAAAAAACAACACTAGTATTTATTACAGGAATCACAATGAGCTTATATGGTCAAGATTCACTGCCGGACAACTATCCTAAAAACGAAATTAAATTAAATGCCTTATATACTTTACTTGGGTTGCCGGAAATAACTTATGAAAGGTCACTTAATAGATTTTCATCTTTTGGAGTATCAATATTTTACAGTGCATCCAGGAATACAAATGTAGGTTTAGGAGTGTTCCCATTTTATAGATGGTATTTTGGGCCTAAAAAACCTGTATGTGGTTTCTTTTTAGAGGGAAATGCAGGTATCTATACTCAATACTTGACGCATTATTCTGGCAATCCAACAATGTATAGTTTGATTTCGAAAGAGGAGATTCAAGGGGGGTTAGGCATAGGACTAGGTGGCAAATTTGAAGTACATAAAGTATGGACCGCCGAGATTTTAGGAGGTTTAGGAAGAAATTTTCTTCATAAGGACAACCTAAATGACAATGAAGTATACCCAAGATTTGGTATAACCATTGGAAGAAGATTTTAACTCTAGTTCTTTCCTTTGGAATTTCCTTCGCTATCTTTGCTAAAATTCAGATTTTGGAAGTTATACATTTATTATTAGATTTTTTAAAAGATCCTTTGACTGTATTGCAGATGTTTATATCGCAGTATGGAATTCTAGTTTATGTTATTTTGTTTTTAATTATACTGGTAGAAACGGGAGTAGTAGTAATGCCCTTACTACCAGGCGATTCCCTTTTGTTTTCTGTAGGTCTGATAGCTGCCACCACTGGAGAAATCAATATTTATTTTGTGATTCCGCTGCTTATATTAGCGGCCTTGATTGGTGATAATCTCAATTATTTTATTGGGAAAAAATTTGGCGATTTGATACAAAAAAAGGAAAAGTTGTTATTCTTAAAAAAAGAACATATAGAGGAAACTGAAAAATATTTTGAAAAATATGGAACTAAGACAGTCATTCTAGCTAGATATATTCCTATTGTGCGGACAATAGCCCCTTTCGTAGCTGGCGCCGGTGAGATGAAATATAAAACTTATTTGACCTACTGTTTTATCGGTGCTTGTCTATGGGTTTGTTCTATTACCTTATTGGGGTACTTTTTGGGGAATATTCCATGGATAAAAACCAATTTTGAAAAAGTAGTTCTCGGTATCGTTCTCATTTCAGTCCTACCAATTGTTATCAAAGTGTTTCAAGCTAAGTTTTGTAAGAAATAAAAAAAAATCCCAATGCTCATCATCGGAATCACAGGAACTATAGGTGCCGGGAAAGGCACGGTAGTGGACTATCTGACCTCTAGGTACGGGTTTAAACACTACTCAGTCAGAAAATATCTCACGGAGCTACTCCGGGATCAAGGTATTGAGCCCAACCGAGACCATTTTACTGCACTTGCCAATTCATTGAGAGAAAAAAACAACTCTCCCAGTTTTATCATAGAAGAACTCTACAGTAAGGCAGCACTTAACGGAGACGACGCTATCATAGAGAGTATCCGAACGCTAGGCGAGATTGATAGGCTGAGAACCTTAGATAACTTTATTCTACTGGCTATAGATGCTGAACAATCTCTCCGATATCAGAGAGTATTCGCTAGAAATAGTGAAACGGACGCTATAGGTTATGAAAAATTTAAATCCGATGAGGATAGAGAAATGAAGTCAAGCAATCCAAATAATCAAAATTTAGCTGGCTGTATAGCCCTTGCAGACTATACTATCATTAATAATGATGGATTGACAGAATTGCATGATTCGATAGATCACCTTATAGATAAGATATCAAAAATCAATACAATTAAGGATAGCAGATAATCACATGAATGAACAGAACCATAATCCTCTATTTTATAATTAAATATGCGATAAACAAATCTAGTGTATTTTTGTATTGGATTATTAACCAACAAAATTTATCTCATGAATATTAAAAAACTCAATAATTCTGTAGATATGCTAAAAGAATATCTTGGGGACTCATTGCTCGCCTGTGATATTTGGATGACTAATACTGGACAATCCATTGCGGGATATAATACGCAGCCAAAAGCTGCAGACCTTTTCGAGCAGGTAACTTCTTTCATAAATAAGTCTTTAATTGGAGTTGGATTTCCAAAACTTGAAAAGTATTATCTGATGGACTGCGAAGGAGATAGTTTGATTTTAGTCCTCCAATTTGAAAAATATCAATGGGCTATATTAGTTTCTAAAAGTAAAACACAATTAGGACTTTTATTAAATGTGATTATTCCTAATGTGTCAGAAGAGTTTCTAGAGGCCGTAAATAGCTAAATATAGGGATTTTAGAAGGAATTTTATTTCCAGAAACCAAAGTAATATGAGATGAAGCCTAATACAATTCTTCAATCTTTTTCAATAGCCATTCTTTTTCAACCACAGTAGAGTCTTTCACTTTAGAATATAATTTTTTAAAATAGCTCCGATCATTTGCCAATCGGTGCTTTTGAAGCGTTTTTACATATTTTGTAAAATGTAAATTATTTTCTACCCGCTGTTTAGTAAAATCCTTACTTCGATTTAAAAATTGTGTTAAGCTCATACAGCAACTAATAAGAGGCATTTCGTCATTCAATTGATAGTAACATTTTATAAGCAATATTCTGCCAGTGGAAGCATAAAAGGAGTCTTCATAAGTCACCTTTAATAATTGCCGCATAGCTGTTTTATAATCACCTCTCTCAAAATAAATTCTAGCATAATTGAAATTATAGGTATTCTCTTGTTCAATTAATGAGACCTTTGAATAATAATTTTCCACAAAATTTTCAGCCCATTCTATCTGCTTGAGCTGAAGAGCGGTGTATACAATATTTTTAAAATTATTAGAATTTAAATCTCCCGGCTGTTTGAAAAATTGAATTTCACATTTATAAATTTCAAACAATTGCTCTAAATACTCACTCTTACCACTATTTATAAATCGGATACAAAAATTCTCACTATGCGAGAGCAAGCCTTTAAAATTTGATTCAAAAGGTATATTGTGATTTAAGACGATATCCTTGAGTTCAGAAAATAGTTGAGGATTATTTTCTTTGGCTATTTGATATACACAAATATAGGCTCTAATCACGGGATCCTGATCATTTCTGCCCTCGATGAGCTGATTCACTATAAAATCTTCATAAGAACTATCTTTTTCACTCTTATATTTCTGCGTAAAACTCAAAAAATCGCATTGTGTCTTTAATGTTTGGAAAAAACTCAACTTTTTCTGCGCCAGCATCGCATTCTCAAAATGCTCCCTTTTTTTATCACTATCGTGACTATATTCATTGTGAACTAGTTCTAATTTTCGCATAGAATAGGTATATTCATACATGAGAAAATCTTCATATGAATCAAAACTTAAGTCCGATTTATTATTAAAAAACACCGTTCTATTTTTTTGAAGATGGTTTATCGAATAATACTTACTTAGTATACTTAGCTCTGCAAGAGGATATTGATCTATTTTTTTTACTACTATGAATTTCTCAATGAGCTTAACCAATTTAGAGAGAAAAACACGAAGTTTGACATCTGAATATTTCTCATTAGGGGGAAAGACATTGCGGTAAAGATCCATCTTATCCAATTCAGCACTCTGAATAAGATGCTCGGATAAATATAAGTGGATGGCCATGACAATATCACTCTGATTAAAAAGTGTACAAGAAAGAAAGGCTGCAATGCCATCCTTATCCTGCCTAGAAAGGCTTCCATAGAGTTCTTCTATCTTACTATTTTTTCCACTCATAACTGGGTTTGGTTAAATATTTCTGAATACAAAAAAATAGATAATTTGAATAATAACTAAATTAATATCAAAAATAGGAAATAACGGCTATTAACAAAATAAAAGTTCAAATTGCTGATTTTCAGTGCAATTATTTTATTCATTTTGCAACATTATCTTAACAAGTGGCTATTTTTGTATTATAATATTGATAAAAATATGCCGACTTTTGTATCAGAAAAAAAAATAACACAGTTGAATCATTTCCTTAAACAAGAAAAACTCAAGCGTATGAAACAAAAATTACTCTTAGCTGCTCTCCTCTGCTCCAGTATATATATACTGAGTGGACAGAATGGTACGCGTCCAGACAATGCAAAAGTCATTTTGAAATCTGGGGTCGTCCGAACAATCAATGTGCTAGCCAACGACAATGCCGCAGCCGGCAAAACCTATGAGGTAGTGAATGTTTATAAAACTACACCTAAGGATATTACTATCACGCATTCTTCGCCAAATGTGACTTATCGGGACAATCATCAGGGTGTACAAAATGACACCTTTTTCTATATTGCTCGTGATATCATCACTAGCGGTCTAGACACGAATTATGTGGTGATAGTTAAAGATGAGTTATCTGCTGACCTTTACCCTGGAGATGCCAATAAAGACAATATCTGTAATCATATAGACATATTAAATATTGGTATTGCTTATGGTAAAAGTGAAATCATGCGTGAGGGAAAGTTCTTAACCACTAATTGGGAAGCTGTTAGTGCCTATGATTGGACACAAACCAACAACAAGAGTAATTACAGATTCTCTGACGCCAATGGAGATGGCCTAGTGGATAGTGCTGGGGATGTCGGTACCATTCTGAAAAACTACAACCGAAGTATTGGTCTTACTAATGTGCACTATAGCCCAACTGGTGGGCAGAGTTTCAGCATCCTACTTCCCGATACGGTCAAATTGGAATCTAGTATTAAGTCTTTTCAGTTTGCTATTCATTTAGGCTCTGCTACTAATAAAGTAAGCAATTCCTATGGATTGGCATTTACCTTAAAATTCAATCAGGCCTACATTAATCCAGACAAGATTACGTTTAAGGCCAGCAAATGGTATACAGATCAAGAGTCAACCTTAAATTTCACTAAAGTAAACAATGGAAATGGTGAGGTAGATATAGTCATTGTTCGAAAATCTGGTAAAAATGGAGATGGTCAAGGAGAGTTAGGCATCGTAGATATAGTAGAGATAGATGTACTAGGTGGATTGGTAGACCCTATCAATACAAGTTTTGAGATACTCAAGCCGGTGCTCATAGATTCTATCTACAATGTATTACCGGTAACCTTACCTGCACCCAAGACGGTACATGTAGTTAAGAAGTCTACTAGTCAAATCAATACAGCACAGCGAAATAGCGGATTGAGATATTACCAGAATGATCAGACGCTTACTTTAAAAAATGAAAATTCAAAACCACTAGAGATCAGTATATTAAATATTCTAGGTAAAGAGATTTCCAAGCGCGTTCTAGCTCCAAATCAAACGATAGATACAGATACCAACTTATGGTCTTCAGGCATATACTTCCTGAAAACCAGCAGTGAAGCCTATAAAATACATGTGAAATAAGTACACATTGCCAAAACTAAAAGGGGAAGTATGGCTATGCGATGAGCTCCAAAATTAGAAAGCTTAACTATTCATAACTGAAAACCTACTGTCACTGGTTAAAGTTCGTCCGCAATAGCGGACGTTCTTCTATCCTTTAATCAAAAAAAACTACTCAAAATAGATTCTTAAGACCCTATTCTGGTATCAACTTCCGAAAATCGCTTGGGTACCCAATGCTGACGTAGGATGGGAGCAGATAAACGCAAATCTAAATAGAGAAATAGTACAGGAACTAACCAGAGGTTCTTACTTGTTATCATTGTAAGCAATCAATATGTTCAAAGATAAAATTTCTATAGCCTCGAGTGTTCAGTTGCCCATATATCAACAAATTAATTCAGAATTTACCAAAGGTAGTTTTCGATTATCTACCCAGTATAACATTTTTTTAACCCCATAAAATAAAATATATGAAAAAACTTATTTTAATACTCATCACCATCACCGCTCTCTATACCTTCCAGGCTTGTACTAAAAATTCTACTAATTCAGGGACCACAGGTACTATAAAAATAGAGTTAGATCATTTAGTAAATGGATCTGCCATGCAATATAATAAAGACTATGTCAATGCGGCAGGAGAAACAATGCAGTTTACTTTATTAAAATATTACCTCAGCAATTTTTCGTTGGTCGAGACAGACGGCAGTATTTATACCCTACCTAAAGACGAATGTTATTTCCTCATAGAAGAGCCTTCATCAGGAGTCAATCCAATTATTACTCTAGCTAATATTCCTAACGGAGAGTATAAAGAGGTACGATTTATTATAGGAGTAGACAGTTTAAAAAACTGCGCACCTGCGAGCGAACGAACAGGAGCCATAGACCCTGCCACATCAGGTATGTACTGGGCATGGAATAGCGGCTATATCTTCCTAAAAATAGAAGGTAGTTCTCCAGCTATATTAGGTAATCCTGGCGCTACAAGCGATAAATTCGCCTATCATATAGGACTATTTGGTGGCTACTCTTCACCGACGGTAAATAATGTAAAACAAATAGCCCTTAGTGGCAATGGGGAGACTGCCAAGGTATCTAGTAATATCACTCCAAAGATTCAGATTACAGCTGAAATTCTGGAAATATTTAAAACACCAAACACAATGAGTTTTGCTACGACACCGACTATTCACGTATCTCCTACTTCAAAACAAGTAGCAGATAATTATATAGATATGTTTAAAATAAAATATATCCAAAACTAAACAATAGGTTCTCTGAGCATAGATTCTAAGAAATTAAGCATATTTATACCATATAAGAATCTCTTTCCATCATGACTAGGTTTATTATCTGTTTTGTATTTCTTTTTTCTCTAAAATCATGCACTGATAGTCAGGAATTCGAATTGCCGGCTCATTTCCCTAAGCCCCACCATACACTCCGTATCGATGCACAAAAATTTGAGTTAGGGAAGCAATTATTTTTCGACCCTGTATTTTCCAAAGACAGCACCATATCCTGTGCTAGCTGCCACCAACAGACCGCTGCCTTTTCCGATACTAGACCATTCAGCTTAGGAGTTCGTAGTCAAGTAGGAAAACGAAATGCGCCTGCATTACAAAATCTCTTGTGGTCCAATACATTTTTCTGGGATGGAGGAGTGCACAATATAGACCTTATTCCACTCAATCCTATAACCAACGCAAAAGAGCTAGATGAATCTATGCTAAACATCGTATATAAAATCAATCGAGCCAAAACCTACCAATCGCAAGTTAAAACTATTTTCCATACCGATACTATAAGTTCACATCAAATACTAGAAGCACTCACGCATTACCAGGCCGCGCTCATCTCAGATCAAAGCCCATTTGATAACTACCTGCGAGGCAAAATAAAACTAAGCGACGATGAAATGCAGGGCTATACCATCTTTCAAACTAAATGTGGCCACTGTCATGAAGGACCATTACTATCCAACTACAGTTATAGAAACAATGGCGTTTTTAAACCTGGCGACACCGATCTAGGTCGCTATGAAATTTCCCTAATAGAAGGAGATAAAGGGAAGTTTAAAATACCTAGCCTGCGCAATATAGCCATCACAGCACCCTATATGCACAATAGTTCGCTCAGTAGCTTAGAAGAAGTATTAAATCATTATGAATCAGGAATACAGTTGTCACCAAGCATAGATAGTTCGCTGAGAAATAAAATTCATTTTCAACCTGGGGAGAAGAAAAAAATAATAGCCTTTCTCAAAACCTTGACTGATCTAGAGTATACTAAAAATGAAAAGTATAGTAAGTAGAGGTCTTATTTATGGCTATTTTACAATAATTTACAACACTTTTTTTCTAATTTTGACTACTTTAGCAAAATAAAACAATTTCATTATGATCAATAAAATTATACTACTAGGAAGAGTGGGCAAAGACCCAGAGATAAAGCAATTTGATAACGGCTCCATAGCGAATTTCACCATAGCAACTGACGATGGCTATAAAGACAAATCAGGACAAAAAGTAGAGCGAACCGATTGGCACAATATATCTATCGGCTCTCCAGGGTTGGTAGACGTGGTCTCTAGATATGTAAGAAAAGGTGATTTAATCTATGTCGAAGGAAAAATTAAAACTCGTGAAATAGAAAAGGACGGTGTAAAAAAATATTTTACAGAGGTAAGAGTAGATACCCTTAAAATGATGCCGAAAGGTCAAAACACAGGTGGCTCTATTACTCCTACCGTTAATACACCAGAGCAAAAATCAATGGGTAGCGCCAATTCAAGTGATTTCGTATCCGATGGAGGTGCCTCTATGGACGATGATTTACCATTTTAATATAATGTTCATATTCTTACATCTAGCACTTAGAAATACCGCAATAGTCTAATTTACAGAAAAAAAGGCTTTAAAAAAGGCTAAACGCATGATACCTATTCAGAAAATAAGAAATCACCAGAATGATATTTTAGAAAAATTAAAGAAAAAACATTTTTCTGAACTTAACCTGCTCGAAGAAATACTCCTTCTAGATGATAAGCGCAAAGGCACGCAGAGACTTTTAGATGATATCTTAGCCCAGTCCAATCAGCTATCAAAGCAGATACCAATTTTAATGAAAGAAGGAAAAAAGGCTGAGGCCGAAGAGCTCAAGTCTGAATCTGCAAGTCTAAAATCTGCAACTCAAGCCTATGCAGATGAAATGCGAGCGCTCGAAAAACTGATAGTAGACATTCATGTGCAGATACCGAATATACCTCATGATAATGTTGGCCCTGGCAGAGCAGCGGAAGATAATGTAACTATAAGAACAGGTGGGGAAATACCTCAACTCATGGAGAATGCTCTTCCCCACTGGGAACTGACTAAAAAATACGATATCATAGATTTCGATTTAGGAGTCAAGCTCACAGGAGCCGGCTTCCCTGTATATAAAGGCAAGGGAGCTAAACTGGAGCGTGCTTTAATACAATACTTTCTTGATAAAGCCAGCGATGCGGGCTACTTAGAAATCATACCTCCACTCATGGTCAATGAGGAATCTGCATTCGCCACGGGTCAGCTTCCTGATAAAGAAGGTCAGATGTATCAAAACCAAGATGGCTTCTATATGATCCCTACGGCTGAAGTTCCAGTGACTAATATTTATAGAGATACAGTAATAGCGGAGAATGATTTACCTATAAAACTAACGGCCTATTCACAATGCTTTAGACGTGAGGCGGGTTCTTATGGAAAAGATGTGCGAGGACTCAATAGACTGCATCAATTTGACAAAGTAGAAATCGTAGAACTGGTTAAGCCAGAGACCTCCTATTCTACTTTGGAAATTATGACTGCGCATGTAGAAAATTTATTAAAAGAATTAGAGCTGCCTTATCGAGTTCTGCTATTATGTGGTGGAGATATGAGTTTTGCCTCGTCACTTACATATGACCTAGAGGTCTATTCGGCCGCTCAAGAAAAATGGCTAGAAGTAAGTTCCGTTTCTAATTTTGAAGATTTTCAGGCTAATAGATTGAAGGCTAGATATAAAAATGCAGAAGGTAAAATAGAACTCTGTCATACACTGAATGGTTCTGCTCTAGCGCTACCAAGAATAGTAGCGGCTCTATTGGAAAACAATCAAACGGAAAAAGGAATTAAAATACCTAAAGTATTGATTCCATATACCAAGTTTGAATACATAGATTAGTAATCTATTTATTATATTTAAATAACTAATAAAAATAAATCATATGAATCAATACTCAGAAATCGTATCACAAGCAACCCAATCGGATAGAGCAGACTTTTACAAAAGAACTTATTTGCATGTAGCCATAGCTATTCTTGCATTTATGGTAGTAGAAAGCTTTTTACTCCAATTAGTACCCGGAGAAATCATCTCGATGATGTTTGGCGGTAAATTTATGTGGCTTTTTATTATCGGTCTCTTTTGGTTAGGGTCTTTTATAGCTAATAAATTTGCATTTTCACTCAGTAGAAGTGCACAATATTTCGGATTAGGACTCTATGTAATGCTAGAAGCTATCATATTTTTACCTGTGCTTTATATAGCAGCATCCTATACTGGAGGAGACGTTATCATGCAGGCGGGGATTATTACACTATCTATGTTTGGTGGATTGACGGCATTGGTATTTATGTCTGGATATGATTTTTCATTTATGCGCACAGGCATCATTATAGGAGGATTTATATCCCTCGGCTTAATTGTAGGAGGGGCTATTTTTGGATTTAACCTCGGTCTATGGTTTTCTGTAGGCATGGTTGTGCTGGCCTCTGCTAGTATTTTATACCAGACTAGTCAGATAAAAGATACCTATACCACTGAACAATATGTAGGCGCTGCATTACAAATATTTGCATCAGTCATGCTTTTATTCTGGTATATTTTGAGAATATTGATGAGTCGAAGAGACTAATACTATACGTTATTACAATTTATATCTCTGGCTGCTCTCCTACTTTGAGAGCAGCTTTTTTTATTAGTTACTCTTTTTGATATCTATGAGATTGATACCGTATGTGAATTAGTAATCGCTCAAAAAAATTACCTAAACTATTTCATGTACGTAATTATACAAAAAAATGTTTGAGTTATTTCAATACAGATATAGTATAACATGCAGTATATTTACTTACTAAATCAAACGTATGTACTCTAAAATTCTAACATTTTTAATCCTTCTTACAATAGGTATGGAAACCCTTTATAGTCAGAATGGCTTTACTACGAATAATAATGAATTAGAAGAGTTCTACGAGCGCTATTCTATTCTCTATCCTAATGCAGATTTATTCACTGATGCTAGACCTTATAATCGAAGAGATATAGGCTATATGGTCTATCAGCAGCTAGATAAAGACTCTAATTTCTCTGATCCATTTCTATTGCCTTATTTGAACAATGAATTTCATGACAAATGTATTTTCTCTAGAAATGTACTAAAGAATGAGAAAAAACTTCATGGCTTTTTCTATCCAAATGATGCCGCATTTGCTGCTGTAAGTCATGAAATTCTCCGCATGCGCATCAACCCAGTAGTGGAGTTAAAAGGAGGTAGAGAGCAGGAAAACGACAACCTCATTTATCATGCATTTAGAGGGATAGAGCTGCAAGGTTCGATTGTAGGCAAGCTAAATTTCTATGCTCAAATCACCGAAAACCAAATGCGACCCTTTCAGTATATTCAGCAATATGGTACTGGCTTTAACGGACAAAACAACTATAATTTCAACCCGTATTATACCTATTGGAAGGACGTAAATAATTTTCAAGGATATGACTTTAGTAATGCTTTAGGCTATGTAGAATACAATCCTGGACGCTACCTTTCTGTCATGCTGGGCCATGATAGAAACCACTATGGATATGGATATAGATCGCTATTTCTCGGTGACAATGGAGCGCCATATTTCCAACTTAAAATCAATTCTTATATTTGGAAATTTCACTACCAAATGATGTTTGCTGAATTTACGGGTCAATACGTGCGAGGTGCGGATAGACTCCTGCCTAAAAAATATGGGGCTTTTCATTCCTTGAGTTTTAAGCCTTCACCCAAACTAGAACTTGGTCTCTACGAAGGCATCATTTTTCATAGAAACACTGGATTTGAGTTGAATTATCTGAATCCACTGATGTTTTACCATGCTATAGAACACACAATCGGCAGTGCCGATAATGTATTCATGGGTTTTCAAGCGAAATATAATCTAAATGAAAGTAGTCAATTTTATGGTCAGTTTTTACTCGATGATTTACAAGTAGGTCAGCTGGTCCAGAGCAAAGGCTGGTGGGGCAATAAATATGGAATACAACTCGGAGGACGCTTTGTGAATATATTTAAAATCAATCAGCTAGATGCGCAGCTAGAGTTTAATATGGTGCGGCCTTATACCTATTCACATTATGGCGCTGGCACCACAGATACGCTAGACAATTTCACACATTATAATCAGCCGTTGGCGCATCCTTATGGAGCTAATTTTATGGAAATTTATGGCAGACTGAGTTATAAACCTTTACCAAAGTTAAGATTAGAGGCTAAATATAATTTCAATAAACGAGGCTACGATATCAATGGGACTCTTTATGGCAACAATATCTTTGCCAATACAAATGGACCCAATATTCCTATGGAGTATAATAATGAATTTTTTCAAGGAGAACGATTGACTCAACAAATACTAACCATAGGCGGGCAGTATAGTCTATTTCATAATATGTTTTGGGATCTAGATTTGATTTATAGAAACACGACTCATGACATTTCAGGTGTTTCGAAAAATACGATTGGATTTATCACAGGACTCAGAATCAATCTGAGAAAAAGGGATTATATGTTTTAGTTGTTTTTTTTCAAATACAAGAAATTTGAAACGCCATTTTATGTCGCCATACTTTCTCATATTTGCTTTAAAATTTAGCGATATGAAAAATCAATCAGTCAAAGAAAACACCGCAGAACTTAAAAAAGAGATTAAAAAGACCTTTGAATCTATGATACATGATGTTATGAAGGGCAAAGTGAGTATACAAGAATTTACTCAAAAATTAAACTACAATTACACACAAAAGAAAATGGAAATTTCGGGAACACTTTTCTAGAATTTTCGGAGGATATTCGAAATGATGTTCTTAGAACCCTGAACCTTACCTTCAAATTTATAGCCATCAGCATAAATCTCTGTGATACGCAAACTTAATTTTCTATTTCTAAAGAAACTAACTTGCTCATTATTTCCATCAATAAAATGTAGCTCGTATTCGCATTCGTTAATCCATCGAATACCAAATTTGATAAATTTTCCAGTCTTTAAATCTGTCTCTAGCTGCTCTGTTGCAGTTCGATCTATACGCACATGTATGTTCTGTTTCTGCTCGAATAGAATGAACTTACCCAATTTATAAAAAGTGCAATTCGTGAGTGCTTGCATCTGCATAATCAAAAACAACAACACTAAAATGAAACTAAACTTCTTCAAAAACCAATCATATTAACCTCTCTTTCAAGAACTAAATTAAATTTTTTCGCTACTTCACTAATTATTTTCTCGGAATAGGTATAAATTTCTTGACCACTAGCTCGACCATAATTCACAATTACCAGGGCTTGATCTTTATGACTGCCTACATTTCCCTCTCTATAACCTTTAAATCCGCATTGCTCTATCAGCCAACCTGCTGGTATTTTAATCATATCCCCATCTGAGAAATTGGGCGCAGTTGGAAATGCAGTCAATAAAATTTCTGCCTCCTCTCTCTCCAATACCGGGTTTTTGAAAAAAGAACCTGCATTTCCTAAATCTAAAGGGTTGGGTAGTTTGGAACTTCGTATTTCTATGACCGCATTAGAAATATCTTGGTGCGAGGGATTCGAGATACCTTTTAATTTTAGCACATCTTGAATATTTCCATAACTAGCTTGGATAGGACTATTTCGAGACAATTTAAGATGTACTTGATATATAAAATATTTATCCTTTAATACTCGCTTGAAAACACTTTCTCGATAACCAAATTGACAAGTAGCGTGATCAAATGATTTGATCTCACCTGTAGCTAATTCAATTGCGTCTACTGTCAAACAATAATCTTTAAACTCTACACCATAGGCTCCGATATTCTGCATAGGAGCTGCGCCTACCGTCCCAGGGATTAATGACATATTTTCTAATCCATAAAAACCTCTATCTAATGTCCAAAGCACAAAATCATGCCAATTCTCTCCAGATAGGGCTGTGACATGGATATCATTCTCACTGATAGGGTCTGCACATAAACCTTTCATTCGGTTCACTATAACCAAACCATCAAAATCTTTTATAAACAAGACATTAGATCCACCGCCTAGAAACATATACTTTTCAGAAACCAATCGCGGCAGAATTTGTTTTAAGTCATCTAACGAAAAAATTTCTATCAGCTCGGCTGCCCGCGCTTCAACCCCGAAGGTATTAAAGGATTTTAAAGAAATATTTTTAAAGGTATTCAATATCGTTCGTTATACCAATTCTACAAAGAAATAAGTTTTCTTGCCCTGCTGTACCAGAATCATTTTTTCATGCAATACATCATGAGCAGTGATCTTGTAATCCCCTGCAATTTTTGTTTTATTTATACTGATTGCATTCTCTCCTAACTTTTGTCTTGCTTGACCATTCGACGGAAATATCTGAGTGTCTGCGACCAAGAACTCTGTAATATCAATCCCATGGCTAAGTTTATCTCTTGATACTGAAAATTGTTTCAACCCGCCAAAGACCTCTTTGAGCCCATCGTAATCAGTAGATTTCAAGGCCTCAATACCTCCTGAAAACAATAATTCACTTAGTGCTATCGCTTGATGGTATTCACCTTCACTATGGATCATAGTCGTCAATTCCTGACCCAGTGCTTTATGTATGCTACGTAAATGCGGTGCCGCTTTGAATTCAGCCTCCATGGCCTCTATTTCCTCCTTTCCTTTAAATGAAAATCTCCTATTGAGATTGAGAATTTCATCATCGGTTCTATTCAATACAAATTGATACAACTTATAAGGTGATGTTTGTTTTGAGTCAAGCCATATATTCTCACCAGCTTCCGACTTGCCCATTTTAGTGCCATCGGATTTTGTAAGTAATGAACTAGTAATAGCATAAACCTTTTCGCCAAGAACTCTGCGGACGATTTCCACTCCTGTAGTGATATTGCCCCATTGATCACTACCACCTAACTGAAGCTTACAGTTATAGTTTTTATATAAGTGTAAAAAGTCATAACCCTGAATCAGCTGATAGGTAAACTCTGTAAAAGATATTCCTGTCTCTAGTCTATTCTGCACACTATCTTTACTCATCATATAGCTCACCGTAATATGCTTACCCACATCACGTATGAAATCTAAAAAACTAAAATCCTTAAACCATTCATAATTATTGACCATGATGGCATCGTTCTTACCTGTACCGAATTCGATAAATTTCTCCAACTGCTTTTTTTGACTAGCTATATAAGAATCGATTTCGTCAATAGATAGGAGTGTTCTCTCTCCAGTCATCTTTGGATCTCCTACACGTCCTGTAGCGCCACCCATTAGGGCTATAGGCTTGTGACCCGCTAGTTGCAATCGTTTCAAAAGGACTATCTGCTGAAAATTTCCTAGGTGCAGTGAACTAGCCGTAGGATCAAAGCCGATATAACCTGCAGTAGATTCTTTTTGCAATTGCGCCTCCGTCTCAGCCACACAATCCTGAAACTTTCCTCTCCATTTTAATTCTTCTATAAAATTCGTACTCACTATTATAATTCAATATAAGCTGTAAAAATAGTATAAACAGAAGATTTACTTATAGAAACCTTCATTTACGGTGATTATCTACCAGCTACCCCAATTTCTTCAAATGGCCCGCTCTGCCCTTCTTAAATATCATCTGTTTATTTTTCTTTCCCTTTCGCAGTTCCTTTTGAGTTTCCAATGGCAGATGAATGACCTCCTGACAGGCTGGAGTGCAACATTTTTCATATTTTATTGCACATTTTTCACACTGGATAAAAAGTAAATGACAGGCCTCATTGACACAGTTTATATGCGTATCAGCAGGCTCATCGCATTGATGACAATGGGCTATGATATCTTCTGTTATTTTCTCATGCAGTCTTTCGTCAAAAACGAAGTTTTTACCTATGAATTTAGGTTCTATATCGTTTTGCTTGCAATCGCGTGCATATTTGATAATCCCCCCATCCAGTTGATACACCTCTGTAAAACCGTGATGCTTCATATAGGCGCTTGCTTTTTCACATCGAATGCCGCCAGTGCAATACATGAGCAAGGGCTTATCCTTCTTATCATGCAACTCTTCTGCCACCTTAGGCAATTGCTCTCTAAAAGTATCTACATCGGGTAAAATAGCATTTTGAAAATGACCGACCTCAGACTCATAATGATTTCTAAAATCTACTAGAGTCACATCAGGGTGCTCCATGAGTTCATTCCATTTTTTTGCATCGAGATGAACTCCGCAGTTACCTGGATCAAAACTAGGGTCATCGATACCATCTGCTACAATCTTATGTCGCACTTGTATTTTAAGCTTGAAAAAAGACTTTCCATCTTCCACCGCAAAATTTCTCCGCATACCTTTAAATATTGAAAAAGTATCGAGATAAGTGTTGAATACCTCTAAATTTTTAGCAGGCAGTGCTAGTTGGGCATTGATTCCTTCATGAGCTATGTAGATGCGACCTAGAACACCCATAGAATACCATACGCGATATAATTCGTCTCTAAATTGTTCGGGGTGATCAATTTTATGGTATTTGTAAAAGGACAGCGTTTTATACTCTTCCTGCATCTGAGCTATACGCTCTTTTAATACCTTTCTATCCACTCTATTATACAGTTGCATGCTATATTAAGAAGTTTAAACATTAAAAAATAGTACCGTATTATTTCTGTAATAGACCAATTTTACTTCTTTGCATTGCTCCATACATAAATATCGACGAAATTAACCACTTTAACCATTAAAGATAGATAGGACTATTTTTAATAAATCATTGGTTTAATTCGCAAAAGTATAAAAATATTTGGGAAAATCAGCTTAAAAAGGACTCTAAAGCGAAAGATTCGTTATCGAGAAGGATGTCACTTCAAAAACTTTCTCAAAGGTAGCATGAATAGTCATAGAGCTCTGAGATCGATAGATAAGTTTATACTTTCCAGGAAGGAGTGAAATGGCCTCTACGTTTTTATTTGTGCTGAGCATCATACATTTTTCTAAAACATTATTTCTATAAACATATAAATCTCCGTAGATATCTGATGAGTAGGTAATATTTAAAAGTCCTGGCGCAGGCAATATTATTTCATTGGATTTTCCTCGCTTGATGGAGAGATTGGCATAAGAACGTAAAGGATTGGTATTCAGAGCCATTTTATAATCTCCCTCCAACATATCTATATATGCTGGTAGATAAAATTTATCAAGCAAATTCGTATCTTGATAGATAAACCCTAGTGGATTTTCATAAATCTTTCCTGAAGTATTGTCCCATTTTATGTCGAGGATGCCTTTAGGATAATTGACCTCAATCGTATTATGAACGTATTTTTTTAATTTTACATTACGCACCCACAATGGTGGGACACAATGAATTTTGATATTTACCGAATCATAGTTGCCGGTAGAAATCGAATCTGGCATTTGGCTCTGACTAAGGTGATGATAGTATACAGCTATGAACTCGCTATTCTTCGCATTATAAAGAGTGAAAGGAATATTGGTTTCGCTTATTTTTTTGTCGCCATTTTTTAGAAATATGGATAAACTCCTTCGATTCGCTATATTGATAAATGAGTTGTATAATTCCTTTTTAAAATCCTCCTTATTTCGGGCATTTTTGAAATCGCCGATACAATGCAGATGCTGAATTTCATTTGGATCAATATTTAAACCGATGATCAAGGGTTTGATAGAAATACGAAAGTCGAGTAATTTCTCAGCCATAGCACAAGGATTGCGATTGCAGGTCTCATAGCCGTCCGTTATCAGAATAATGACATTTTTCTTGCTATTACATCCTAAGTCTTCTGCTGCCTGCTCCAATGAGTAGGTTAATGGTGTGGTTCCTTTATACTGTAAGGTTCTTAATTTTGCTGCTATTTTTTTAGCTGAACTTTCTTCTATAGGAACTTCTAGTTTCGAGTCGAAGCAATCATTGGCCGATAAAGGAGAATTGTGACCATAGACTCGTAAACCCATTTCTACATTATAATTTTTCTGTAGAAAAAATGAAAACTCCTCAATTGTCTTTTTAGCAATTTCCCATAGGGGCTTGTTGTCCCATTTCTGACCCATGCTATGAGATGCATCTAGCAAAAATAATATTCTAAATCTATCCTCTGACCTGTTCTGGCAGGTATCGGATTGCCCATAGATGCTCGAACCTATGAGCAGCCATATTATTAAGGGAAGAGCTCGTGCCATCTAGTGTTCTATTAAAATATTAGTCGTCTGATTCTCGATAATCTTAATGGGTTTGTACTTCGTATTCTCGCTATGAGCTGCCTTGTTTTTATACAAAAGATAATAATCACCAATAGCTAAATCAAGCGTACTGACTAGACCATTATTAAAGGTAAAGACCTTCTCCCAGTTATTATTAAATAGGGTAATGTGTTCGTTGTTTTCGCGCTTGACAGCTAAGGTTCCTCGCGGACCAGTCTGCAATTCATAAGTCGATCCTTCAGTAAGATTAACCCTGGAATATCTAACTATAGGATGCATATTATAATCGATAATCATATGACTATCTACCCATCGCATATTGGATAGGATACCCGTATGCCATTGATTATTGAGCCACTCAGCTGGTCTCAATAAGTATTGATTGCGTTTATTTTTAAATGGATTATTGTATTTTATTTCGCCCGTTATGACTGGAACTGTATAGTGCTGATGTCGTCCCTTAGTTATTGTAAAATTGGGCACATAAAATGGAGGATTAGTATGCACAAGTAGTTGATAAGCATATTGTGGATTGATAAAAATAGTGTCCTTACTTCGCCTAGTATTGGAGGTAAAAATGAGGTTGTGCAAGTCTAATTTCCCCCTAGACTCCAACAAAGAAAAAGGCACATAATATGGATATAAACTACTATCACTTTTAACAAAATTAATTGTCAAAGAAGTTTTGACAGCTACTTCAGTCAAAATCGTCTGTACAACCTGTCTAAAGACTTCTTTATTCTTGGCATCGATATATTTTCCTATACACTCTAAATTTTTGCTATCCAGAGAATCTATACCCAAGCCAATAATGTATGGATTTATAAAAATGTTTTTTTCACGCAAGCGCGAGGCTACTTCGCAAGGATTCCCATTACAGTTTTCTAAACCATCTGTGATTAAAATGATAATGTTTTGTGTTTTGATATCACCTCCAAAATCCTTTTCACTTTCCCCAATAGTATAGGCCAATGGAGTGTATCCTTTAGGCGAGAGCTTTTTTAAAAGATTATTCACTTTTTCAAATGTGAGTTCCTTAGAAAACTCTATCTCTAATTTTGTATCATCGCACCGCTGTTGATTTTTAGCATGCTGGTGACCTAAAACGCGGATTCCAATTTCAAAATCTCTATTAACTTTTTCAAAACTATCAATTAAACTAGATAAGGTAGAGACGGCCATATCCCATTTAGTTTCAGCCTGCCATCGCTCATTCATACTGCCAGAGCCATCTAAGATAAATAAAACTCTTTTATTGAAAATTTGAGATTCGTCCTGAGCAGAAGCTTTCATACTGAGGCATAAAAAAAAGAGTAAACAGATTTTCTGATTAGAAAAACTGAATATTGCCTCTTTCTTTTTTGTTAATAGAATCAATTCGGAATAAGAATTTAAAAATCAGCTAAACTACTTGGCAGCTGAGCCAGCGCTATCTCAAACTGTTCTTTATTAGGTGGAGAGCCATGCCACTTATGATTGTTTTCCATAAAATCAACCCCTTTCCCCATAACCGTTCTCATTAAAATACAAAGCGGCTTTTCTCTTGATGAAAAATTCTTTGCATTCATCAATACAGTCTTTAGCATCTCATAATCATGACCATCTACTTCTAGGACATCCCAGCCAAAGCTATGCCACTTAGCTTTTAAATCGCCTAGACTTACTACACTATCTACCGTACCATCTATTTGCTGTCCATTCCAGTCTACTACACCTATTAAATTATTAACTTTGTTACTTGCCGCAAACATGGCTGCCTCCCAGACTTGCCCTTCTTGTAATTCGCCATCACCCATCAATACGAATACAGCCTTACCGTCTCCATTCATTTTTTTGGCTAAGGCATGACCACAAGCTGCAGAAAGCCCTTGCCCTAATGATCCAGAGGCTATGCGTACATGGTCTAGGTGCTCCGCAGTGGTAGGATGACCTTGCAGTCTGCTATCCAGTTTTCTAAATGTAGCCAACTCAGCCACAGGTATCAACCCTCTGCGTGCCATGGTGCTATACCATACTGGGGAGATATGTCCATTTGAAAGATAAAACACATCTTGGTTATACCCTATCATATCAAAGGACTCCGAGTAGTCTAAAACATCAAAATAGAGAGCCGTAAAAAACTCAACACAACCCAAGGACCCCCCGGGGTGGCCACTTTTTACATTGTAAACCATTTGAATTATATCCCTTCTAATTTGCGTTCGTTCGGCTTGGTGTAAATTTGACATTTAAGGTTAGAATTTGACTACAAAACTAGATGAATATTTCCAATACAATTTACAACTTATCCACGATTTTATGCAATTGACTATCTCTAATTTAAACTTCAAAGATATATAATTATCTGGAAAAAATTAAAATGTATCTTTAGGATATTTATGTTAAATTTGCCTGTAAATTAAATAAATATGGATAGTTATTCTAAATATTAAAGCGTGAAATGATTAATCCAAATATGGTTTATTCAATTTTGAACCAAAATAGATAAAAAATAATTTCTGAAGGCGAATGTGAATAGATTAAATTTAATTAGTTATAATTTAAAGAGACTGTGCTTATACTGCATACTGTCGCTAGTTGTGCAATCTGTCTATAGCCAGTGCATTATAAAGTGCAATACCAATGCTGGAGTCTATTCTAATAACGACCCAAAAACCATAGCTTATGATAATATGGGGTCATCCTTCCATTCTACATTTGCATCTCAACCAACAGGCTATATAGTATGGGGAGAAGATATAGCCAATGCTGGAAACGCCAATCATCTAAGTCCTGTGCTCATAAACTCTACGAACTATCCTGCATTAACAGGAAATATCTACTTGGTGGGATTGGGGTCCTATTCTATAAATGCTGTGCAGTTGATTGTACTTACCTCGACTGGATTGTTTGCGGGCGGTCGTCCCGGCGCAGTGCTTAGCACTAGTATTAAGTCTACCAATGTATTCGCTAAACTAACGGTCAATGGTAAAACGGACGGTTTGCCTACTGGAATTGCACCAGATAGTGTAAAAATGCTTTTCGTGACAGATTGGAGTATTATTATCACCACTTGTGGCGGCCGCGTATTTGTGCTATCACAAGATGTAAATATCAGAGGAATTGGAGGTGGTGGATCTGCCACTGCATGGTCCCAAGTCATGCGATCTGCGGGAGTCCCTTTAACTGGAATAATAGCAGCGAGAGGCGCTTCTGGTGTAGGATTCGCATTAAGATCAGACTCTACGATTTGGACATGGGGTGACAATGTCGTCAGAGGAAATGCGAGTGCGGCAAGCAATTCTAGTTATGCTACCCAGATGACCTTGCCATCTGGAATAGGAGGTGTAAAAATGATACAAGCTACTCTCAATAACGGGGCTTCTACGCCTGCTGTTTCATACTATTTACTCGGTACCGACAAAAAAGTGTATTCACTAGGAGCTAATAATGTTGGACAATTGGGCGATAGAACGACTACTAACAGATTGGTGTGGGTGAATGCGTTGAATACGAATAGTTCCGTCATAGATGATGCACAATGGATCTCTGCCAACGAACACGATCCGATTCATCCAAATTTAGGAATATTAAAATCCAATGGCAATATGCTAACCTGCGGAAATAATGGTACCTTCATGATAGGAAGATCTGTTAGTGGAGGTACTAACCATCTTGCTTTTCCAGCAGGAATTTCTTCTTCGGATACCATCCTATATTGTGAAATAGGTGGCCATACATCTGCATTTATAAAATTTAATACCCAACGCTATGGCTATGTAGGACACCATGTAAATGGTTCTATCGGCAATAATAGTTCTGTAAATAATAGTATTTCAAGTGTAAATTTCGCGATACCTCCTATTATCAATATATGCGGAACCATCTGTGACACGCCCCAAATCTATTCTAAACCATTTTTCTGCAACGATACGGCATTATACTTTGTGATTAAAAGTAAATCCGGGAATAAGGTAAAATACCAAATAAACACTAATCCCGTTGATAGCATAATTATAGGCATTTCAGACTCCGTGATAATAAAAGTAACTAATACCGCGACTAATCAAACTTTGAAAATATTAAAAGTTGAAAACATTGCTTGTAATCTTTTACTGAATGTATCCAACACCATAAAGTACACGACTCAAAAAGATAGCAACCGAACGATTTGTAGAGGTCAGTCCATTTTCTTTAATGGGAGTAATCTTATGAGCGCAGGTATCTATCGTGACACCTTTATTAACACTAGAGGCTGCGATAGTTTCTTAGTGCTCAATCTTACCGTCAATGACACTTCCCGAAAAGATAGCTTCAGAACGATTTGTAAAAATCAATCCCTTGTATTTAATGGGAATACTTTGAAAACAAGCGGTACGTATCGAGATACCTTTATTAATGCCAGAGGTTGTGATAGTTTCTTAGTGCTCAATCTTACCGTCAATGATACCACGAGGAAAGATAGCTTTAGAACGATTTGTCGCTACCAGCCTATCACATTCAATGGTCAAACAATTAACACCAGCGGAGTCTATCGAGATACTTTG
>Ga0208082_1000085_pt1 | contig 25175 bp, 15 predicted proteins | sample LakMenE09Jun09ns_FD_150683 | JGI IMG/M metagenome (GOLD analysis project Ga0208082, IMG submission 150683) | Freshwater microbial communities from Lake Mendota, WI - 09JUN2009 deep hole epilimnion ns (SPAdes) | ecosystem: Environmental > Aquatic > Freshwater > Lake > Epilimnion/Euphotic zone ... | reverse complement strand
AGGAACCATTCACTGGGTATCACAAATTCATGCTGCTATGGCAGAAGTAAGGCTCTATGACAGACTTTTTAACGTAGAGAATCCAGCGAGTGAAGAAGGCGATTTTTTAGATTATATCCACCCTCATTCTCGTGAAATACTGAACAAAGTATATGTAGAACCTTCCTTATTGTCTGCTAAACTTCACTGTCCATTCCAATTTATTCGTAAGGGCTATTTCATTTTAGATAAATCCTCTAACTCCGATAGGCTCGTTTTTAATCGTACGGTGACGCTAAAAGACAACTGGGCAAAGGTTCAGGGGAAGTAGGGTTCACTGCTTTTAGAATAATTTATGAATCGTTTCAGGACAAACTATAAAAGAGATTATTTATCCTTTAACGTATATTTTTTAGCAATGTCCATAAAAAGAAGGCTGGATATTAATTATGCGAATATATTTTGTTATTCCATAATTCCAAACTTATTCCAGTATTTTGAGCTAAAAGGATAGAATTATAAAATCAAGAAGTTTTGCCATTGATTCCTATTTTTGTACCCAATATTTATAAAGATATCATGCCCTTCCAATCCTTCGACACTAAAAATCTTACCCTCCAAGAAACACATGGGTTTTTATTGACATCTGTTGCCCCTAGACCGATAGCACTTGTAAGTACTGTCGATAAAGATGGAAATGTCAATTTAGCTCCTTTCTCTAATTTCAATGCCTTCTCTACGAATCCTCCTGTTTTAGTTTTTTCTGCTAGCCGCAGCGGACGAACAGGGGAAACGAAAGATACCTATAAGAATATCAAAGAGACTATGGAATGCTGCATCAGCATAGTAGAATACGCCATGGTACATCAGATATCCTTTGCTAGTACTGAATTTCCGAGAGGAGTGAATGAATTTGTCAAAGCGGGGTTAACGCCTATTCCATCAGATATAGTCAAAGCTCCGCGCGTAGCGGAGAGTCCCGTGCACTTTGAATGTAAGGTGACCCAAGTAATAGAACTCGGCGATCAAGGTGGATCAGGGAATTTATTTCTCTGTGAAGTCAATAAAATTCATGTTGATGAACGCGTGATGAAGGACGGCAAAATAGATCCTCTACTCATTCATCAAGCGGGAAGATGCGGACTAGGTTACTATGTCAATAATGATCCTGAGCGTATGTATTCCATCGCGCAACCTCAAGCAAAGATAGGTATAGGCGTAGATGCACTTTCAGAAGAAATTCGAAATAGTAGAGTATTGACTGGAAATAACCTAGGTCAATTGGCTCTCAACCAAACTTTCCCAACGACGGAAGAAATAGCTGATTTTAAGGCGACGGAATCATTTAAATACTTAATGAATTTTGAAGGCGAAGAGCGCAAGAATCAGTTCCACAAAGCTGCTAGCGAAATGCTTGGCAATAATAATATTCGACTAGCTCTAATTACACTTTATTCCTATTCCTAATGCTAGATAAACTCAAAACCAAATGGGGTGTCAATAATTTGAACCTTTTCTTAATACTTTGCACTTTTGCCATAGGAGGCAGTTTATGCGGATTTTTAGGAAGAAAATTTCTATTGTTAGTTGGACTTGAAAGAGGAAATCTAATTTATTGGATAGGTTATATCGTCGCGATGACCTTATTATGGCCTTTCTGTGTAATTACTATTAGTATATTGACAGGGCAGTTTAGTTTTTTCAAGAATTATTTAAAAAAAGTATTTAAAAAATTTACTGGTAATTAATTAATCCAGAAAAGAGTCTAGAAAAAGAGCTAGTAAAGCTAAGAATTTCATTGACTACCAGAATATTAATTATCCTTGAAATGTTTTCTATAGAATCCATTCATAGCCAAAGCATGGGGCAGACTAATACATGAGACAAATACAAAAAACGTTGTAACCCATCCTGTACTAGAAATATCCACTACGTTTATTCTCATTAAAACTAATAGAATTAAAAAAAGAAGAAGGGCACCTATTGTCATTGGTAATGCTTTTAAAAATAAAGCTAAATTTTCGCTATGAATCACCTGCCTTAAATGAGACCAAGCACTAACACTATGCTGCCCTAAAAAATATAATCCAAAGGAAGATAGCAAAGGAAGATAAATACTTAAAAGAAGAACCGTAATGCTGATTGCCATTGGTTGACTTCGATTATAAGCTGCCCAAATAAAAGCAACTATGCCACAACTTAAGGCAAAATACACTCCCTCATTCGTATTTAAAGGAATCCTAAAAACTTGCATATTTTCCAGAATTACATTGACCTCGCTTATGTGCCCAAATAATATTATTCCTAAGACTAGACTACCCCAGAACAAATTTTTAAACTGCCCTGTTAGGTTTGGGAACCATTCTTTCATATCAGTTTGCCCAAAATGTATAGAAGAAAAAATAAGAAATATAATAAGCGAAACATTAGGAAAAAACTGCCATAAAATGAAAAATAAAAAAACTACAGCTAGATAGCTCAGTATATAGTTGTAACTTAGTCCAGTATTTAATTTTCCAGTTTCCAATAAATGATCAACTGCTCCATGAGGAATTCCAATACAAAAAAATGCTAGAAAGAAAATACTGTATTCTAAATAAGAATAAAAGGATGAATACGCCAACTGAAAAGAGCATAGCCCTAAAGTCACAATTAGAAGAATGATAGGGGCTTTCAGACTTGAATCTTTTCCCTCTCCAAATATTTTGTTTTCTTTTATAGACTCCTGTTTCATTTTACGTCATATGTAAAAGGGTTATAAAAAAAGGGATTCTATTTTTTAAACAGAATCCCTTTCTTAAAAGAATTTAAAAATTATTAATCTTCACTCCTACTTAGGACATAAATAACTAGACCAAATCCTATTTTGTTTATGGCATCAGCTATGTTGTATACAATATCCATGGATTTAACTGCTGCAGCTGGATCAGCTACAAGTTGAATACCAAAAAGTCCTCCAGGAGTTCCTAAGATATAACCTAGTGGATATATAGCCCAACCTACTAGTACGAACCATGCAAGAACTCTAGTCGCCTTAGCTACATTAGGACCCGCACTCTGCGCCAATTTAGATACCTCTCCAAACCAAACAAGATATACAATATAGAAATATGCAGCTCCTGAGACAACACCCCAGAATGCACTACTACTACTGTAAACAGTCTCACCTAAATATCCAGTCACTAACATTACAATAGATGCAAGGATTAACTTCCATAAAAGACTTAACTTCGCTCCTGCTTTTTTTGTGATTAAATAAAACTCGACACACATCAATGGCACAGTTAAGGTCCAATCTACATATCTAAAGAATGTAGGAGAATCTCCAGTCTCTAAATTGTACCCACGCATATAATAATAATGCACAGCTGCAATAAATGTAATAAGACCTGAAACTAGGACGGATGTACGCCACTTTTCGGAGGTACTGTTTACTTCAAAGAAGAAAAAAACTGATGCGGCCATCATAGCCATTGTTCCGATGAAAAAGGTAAAGGCGACATAGTTATCGCTTGCAATTTTTAAATGTTCCATTTTTTTATTTATTTTTTTCCTACTCTAGTGGCTTTTCGGATTACGCCTTGTTCTTTTAATTAAGTTCTTAAATTTATTATTTTCACTAGTACTAGTAGTAAAACATATTAAACTTAGAAAAAAACTCTACTTTGAAAATCTATCAGTGCACTTGATAAACTTTTAAGTAAAATAATTATATGCAAAGCTATGGTTTAAGATCCATATATTTTATAACATATAATAATAAATTAACTAAATATATATTAATAAATTATATTAAACTAAGTTAATAATACTAACACTTTGTAGAAATATTCTTCCTGATTTTGCTTAAAAATTCAGGGGTTATTCCCAGATAGGAAGCGATATGCGTATTTGGGATTCGACTAGCTAACTTTGGAAACTCATTTAAAAACTCCTGATACCGATCTTCAGCTTTTATACTTATATTCTGTATAATTCTCTTCTCAAGCTGTATATATTCATTTTCAATGATTACTCTGAAAATTCTGTCGAATTTTGGGAACTTACTAAATAGCTCTAGAAGACTCAACCTTTCGATTTGGAGTATTTTAGCTGGCTCCATAGACTCTATATATATTGCACTTGGTTTGGCAGAATGAAAACTATCTAAGTCAACTATCAACTGATTTTCTGTAGCAAATTTTAAATTATTTTCTGTTCCATTTAAATGAATAGCATATGATCTCGTAATACCCTCTAAGATAAATGTATAATGATTGCAGATATCGTGTTTTTGTAAAATATAATGATTTTTTTTAATTGATCTACTTACGACAATCTTAGACAATGCATTCTTCTCAGCATCATTTAACGGAAGGTAATTGTTAAAAAAAGAAATTAAATTATCCATATCGAAGGTTCATATTAATCAGTGGATTGGCAATTTACTATTTGTGCAATGCAAGAAACTATTGGCAAATTTCCCAAATTAAATAGGAATCATCTAAGAGCTGCTCTATTCGAGGGTTAGAATCAAAATAAAACTTCATAGTTCTGGTTTGTTCAGAAAACATAGGTTCATCATTGATAGAAATACCAATATCATTCAAGGTATTCAGAAAGTCAAAAATTGTGTCTTCGTCTTCATCCTTTAATAACTGCTCTGAGTTTTTAAATATAAGTCTAAATTTCTTCTCCTTGAGCCAACTGAGGTCTGTCATAGAATCGAAAAGAGCATCTAGATTGTTTCCGAAATCTCCTCCAAAGAGTAATTCTTTATTGAGTTTAATATAGAGCTTATTCAAAGTGGGGAAGAGGCTGCTATCTAGCTCTAAGTGCAGAGACGAAGAAGAGACAGAAGGAAGATTTTTTTCATCAGCATAAATGAAGAAAAGTATATCTTGATTCATCGTATGGTAAATTGTTATTTATTTAATTTAATGAAAGATTTATAATGATCTGAAGTAAAGTAGGCGTCGTTCTTATTCGATGTCACTAACCCCTCTGCTCCCCTATTTTTTCCAGATTCTCTAGGGTGAACATCCCATTCTCGGTATTGATATTTTTCACCATTAGTGTTTGCATTAGGAAGAAGACCTTCTCTATTTCTAAATATTTTGCCCCCCACATAGCCATCGGGTGCTTGATTGTGTTCAAAAATATATTCTAAAGTCTCTAGAACATAAGGAGGGACATCAATAGCTGTTTTCGAAGCATTGAGCTCCTCTCCAGTAACTTTTTGAGCAGATGCACTCGAGCTAGGCTCTACTGGCAGCCTATCGTCTATCAGGATAAATCTAGTATGCGTGACATAGCTTAGTACCCAACCTATAAGAAATGAAACAAGAAGAGAACCCCAAAACTTCCTACTTGCTATTTGCATGTAAAATTTATTTTAACAAAAATAAGAATACTATTTTTTTTGGAGAACTAATTTTTCTATTTTTTTCCGATTGGTTGATACTTTCGGGTAAATACTAACTTATTCTCGCTGCTAGACTTCTCATGAAAGCTATATCTTTCGTAGTCAAAGTCTTTGATGTCCTCTATCTTTTTTACGTTATGGTCTATAATATATCGCGCCATAAGGCCTCTAGCCTTTTTAGAGAAAAATGATATATTTTTCAATTCTTTTCTGTCCTCCTCTAAAAAGTCAAACTGCAGAATAGGCTTTATGATTTCCTTGAGATTAATCACTTTGAAATACTCCTGTGACGCCAAATTAAGTAGGTGAGAAGAATCATTTAAATCCATATTGATAGATTTAGTCACTTTCTCTGACCAATAGGAATAGAGATTTTTATGCTTTCCAATACTGATCTTAGTGCCCATCTCGAGCCGATAGGGCTCTATGAGATCAAAAGGATTCAATACTCCATAGAGACCAGAGAGAATACGAACTGTTTTTTCAGTATGTTCAAATTGCTTCTTAGCAAGACTGTATGCATCAAATCCAGTGTAAACCTCCCCATCAAATGTGAAAATAGCCTGTCTGGTATTAGCCAAACTGTCCTTAGTCCCTAGGGCTTGATAACGCTGATAATTGAGCTCTGCCAGTTTATCGCTTAGCGCCAACACTTCAGCTATCTGATTTGCCTTCCATTTTTTCAGTTGACTCACTATTGGTTTTTTATCTCCGTCTAAAATTGGCTGACGAGCTAAAGCACAATTTATAGACTTTTTTAATTCTAGAGACTTGGCTGGGGATAATACGAGTAGCATTATTTAGTTATACGTTTTAAATAAATAGTTATAAAATCTAACACAAGAATTAAACTAAAATAAGCACTTTTTTCTTTCTACTTATCAATTTATTCTTTCTACTAAACCGCCACATCAAATTCCCGCAGTGCTTGATTAAGTGAAGTTTTTTTATCCGTAGAAGTTGTTCGTTTTCCAATGATTAAAGCACAGGGTACATGATAAACTCCAGCATTAAATTGCTTAGGAAGCGTGCCAGGAATTACGACACTTCTTGCGGGCACTACTCCTTTATATTCTATCGGTTCTGGCCCTGATACATCTATGATTTTAGTGCTAGCCGTGAGAACGACATTGGCGCCTAAGACAGCTTCTTCTTCTACTCTCACTCCTTCTACTACGATGCATCTACTTCCTAGGAATGCTCCATCTTCGATAATAACTGGTGCAGCCTGAGGTGGCTCTAAAACGCCCCCTATACCTACACCTCCACTCAGATGCACATGCTTGCCTATCTGCGCGCATGAACCAACCGTGGCCCATGTATCTACCATAGTGCCCTCATCTACATAGGCCCCTATATTCACATATGAAGGCATCAATACGACTCCCTTCTGGATAAAGCTACCATGGCGAGCTATGGCATGCGGCACTACACGTACCCCACGTTCGGCATAATTTTTTTTCAGTGGTATCTTGTCGTAAAACTCCATAGGCCCCACTTCAAAAGTCTCCATATCTCTGCTAGGAAAATAGAGCAATATCGCTTTTTTCACCCAGTCATTGACCACCCACAGTCCATTAATTTTTTCTGCTACACGCAGCTGTCCTGTATCAATTTTTTCTATGACATCAAAAATAAGTTGCTTATTATTTACTAATAAGGAACGATTTTCCCAGATGGCTTCTATTTGGTCTTTATATTCTTGCATGAGGTAAAAATAAGGGGGATTTTATTAACTATGGTTTGAAAATGATAAGATATCAGTATTGAACTCCTCTATCCATAAAAGACCTCTCCAGATTTGGCTTTATTGTACTAAACAATAATTGTTTTTTTGGCTTCTTGATTCTTGATAATTCCTGGGCCAGAAAGCCTCCAAAGGACAACCCCAATAATAAAAAATCTTGCTCATCATCCTTGCTTACCGTCATTCAAGCAGCATAATCTTCTTGATTTCATTTCTCGAAGGAATATACATGGCATAAAAACTAGTTCATAATTTGGCGGAAATACTAACTTATCAAAGACTTTTTTTATTAGCGCATAAACTAGAAATAGCATAAATTTTCCTGCTCTAAACTAAAGTATCTTTAAATGGATTTTTAAAACTTATAGGTCAATCCTAGCTTGAAACTACCCACAATAGCACTTTCATTACGAAGAAAGTGATCCGTAGACACCTTGCCTGCAGTTAGTTCTGTATTAACTGCAAAATGGCGATTAAAGAAATACCGCATTCCTATTTGACCTCCAAAGCCCATATTGGCGCTATCAACTTCTATTTTCTTGACATTTTCAGTCACTAACCAATAGTTGTAATGGCCACCAAGGTATAAATCCCAATGCTCATCATAAATTTTCAGGAGATGATTAAGGTGGTAGTTTACATTGAAATGACTACCAATGATTCTGTATTTCAGCAATGTTTCATTGGAATATCGATTATTAAATTCTAAACCCAGAGAAATATCTCTGAATAATCCATAATCCAAAGCTAAAAACTGGGGCGCTCCATAATTGGACACTCCTACACCTAAGGTCGCCTGAAATGTTGACTTGACACTATACTGTGCATCAAGTTTGATAATAAAAAACAAAAAGAGTAAAACAATAATTTTCCTCATAAACTGAAAATGATGTGTAAAGTTAAGGGAATAGGGATGAATTTCTGGAAATTAGTTTTTTACTATGCATAACAGATGGAACTAATTTCGTATTTACATAGCTTATATAGGAATAGTAAAGTCCCTTTCTTGACTATGAATATACTATACTAGGAGGTGAAAATTCAGAAAAAATTGATAATCAGACGAAATAGATGACTTCCTATCTAATTAAAGTTACTTCACCCTTTTTAATTACTTTTCTTCTATTTAAATAAACTACCTCTACGATATATGAATAGGTACCCGCCATTGCTGAATTTCCATTGTAGATGCCATCCCAGCCAACTAGGTGGCCTTCATCGGTTTCGAATATTTTTTCTCCCCATCTATTGAAGATACTAACTCTAGCCGAAAGTATATTATTAGAATAGATTTTAAAAGATTGATTCTCTATCTGCAAACTAGCTGGAGAGAAGGCAGAAGGGATATACAACTCGTTGTCGTCTATCACCTTAATGAAAACAGTATCTTGTCTTATGCATTTATTCAAGTATTTCAGCGTTAAAACATATTGATTATCTACGAAAGTCGAAGCAATAGGCTGCTCACAATCAGTGCAACTAAGCCCTGTACTTTCTTTCCAGAAGACTTGATTCACCCAGGATTTATCTCCTTCTAGCACATCATAGCCGAGCTGAACGGTTTCCCCTAATTTAATGGTAGTTGATTTTGGACTCGCATTAAACCTAAAGATTGGCGCAGACTTAATTTTAGCATTTACAAACGTTCGGCAACCTTCATTGTCTCTAATTTGGTAATAATAATTTCCGGAATCCAGCTGAGTCCATCTATTCTTAAATTCAAAGGTTTTCCCTGAATCATTACTATAGCTATAAGGCGATGCACCGCCAGTTCCATTCACAATAACCTCTCCTTCTATAATTTCTGGACAGATTAAATCTTTTGTCACTACTAATCCGCGATTTTGAATAGGTGGATCTATGATGGAATCTTTATATTGAGCAATACAACCATTAGAATCTTTGAGATTTAAGGTGTAGTTTCCTTGGGCCAAATTTGATATATCCTCTGTTCTGGCTTGATTAGACCAAAAGTATTGATAAGGCTTTACACCATTATTGACATTGATATTGATGGCGGCCTTCGCCATACCGAAGCAAGAATTTAAAACCTTAGTTCCTACTATCTGTATGGGCGATGGTTGTGTTAACGTCACCTTCAACGTATCTTTACATCCTATCAAATCTTCCACGGCTACCGTATGAACTCCTGCAGCTAAACCTATAGCTCTATCTCCGTATGCCCCTGAAGGAGACCATCGATAGGAATAAGGAAAGGTACCGCCTGTAGTAGTTACAAGTATTTCCCCAGTAGGCTGGTTGTGACAGATAAGATTAGTAGAATCTAAAACCTTAGTGATTATTTTATCAGGTTGTGTCAAATTAAACGAATCTCTATACTTACAACCTTTATTATCTGTAATTATGAAATAGCTTTTCCCAGCACTCAAGCCTGATGCTGTGCTATCTGTAGTAGTCGTCAAAACAGTATACGAATAAGGAAATTGACCTCCAGAGGGATAGAACTTCACTCTACCAGAAAAGTCTCTAAAACAAATTAAATTAACCGAATCATAAGTAGCTTTGACTAGATTGGGTTCTTCTGTGACTATAATTTGGGCTGAATCTCTACAATTTAGAATATCAGTGACAGTAAGCCTATAAATGCCAGGGAATAGATTGGTTATAGATGTTGCTGACGAACCTGTGCTCCAGGCATAAGTGAACGATGGGGTACCCTCTGTGACTAAAGATATCACCTGACCATTTGGTTTCAGGCAAAAAGACTGAATCGAGTCTAACTTAATCTTAGGCAGTTTGGTAGTAGGTACCACAAAATTACGAATGATTTCGCATTGTCTGTCATCTGATACAGTAAGGGTGTAGCTCCCCGGTCCTAGATTGGTAATATAATTTCCTACGTAACCAGTGCTCCATGTGTATACAGGATTTATAGCACGAACTGACATTTTGGTATAAATAGCCCCATTTGGAAGATTACAGGTTGATCTATCGATCCGTGTAGAATCAAAATCAGGCGGTGCTCCTGAAGCTATAAGGTCCGTAAACGAATCTCTGCACCCCAGACTATCTGTCACTGTCAAGGAATAAATCCCTTGGGATACATTGACAATAGATGTACTCGTAGCGCCAGTATTCCATAGATAATTAAACGGTGGCGTTCCATCGGAAGTGGTTGAGGTGATACTTCCATTCGGTTTATTACAAACTGAATTTACAATGCTATAGCTAAGCAGAGGTTTCTTTCTATCGTCAATAACAATACTCTGCGTTACCGTGCAATTTCCATTATCACTGAGCGTCAGGGTGTAATTTCCTGCTAGAATATTAGTCAAATTAGCGGTGGTAGCAGAATTGCTCCAAGCATAAGTTTTAATTGGTGCGCCTCCTGTGACTGTTGATGTTATACCTCCATTCGCTTCACCACACTTAGACTTCTGACCTGTTAACGTTAGCATAAGCATTGGTATACGAGGTAGGAATATACTTATGGAATCTTTACAGGCATTCACATCCGTTACAATTATCTTGTAATTTCCAGAATCTAGTCCAGTCAAATTAGGCGGTCCTGGACTAGTATTCCACGTATAATTAAATGGAGCAGTTCCTTGAGCAATGTTTACTGTTATCTGACCATTATTAATATTGCAACTAGCATCTTGCTTGATGGCAGAAATTATTGGCTTTGTAGCCATAACCAAAGCTTGAGTTTTAGTGAACGTACATAGATTGTCCGTTACTGTCACTGTAAAAGAACCTCCGCCTAGATTGAAAATACTATCTAATGTAGCACTTGTATTCCAGCTGTAATTGACTGAGCCCACCGTATTATTTGGGATAGCTTTTATTCTACCATTATTGATATTGCATTTAGGATGCTGAAATACTAAATTGATAGAATCCACCCCTATACTATTTAATAGAACCGAACTAGCAGCCGAGCAACCTGTAGCATCTGTCACAGTAAGACTATAGGTACTAGGCACTATACCACTAATTGTATTAGTATTTCCTCCATTGCTCCAGTTATAAATAATGCTACCGGAACCATTAGTGACAGCGCTCTGTATACTGCCATTACCATTCTTACAAGTAGATGGTGTGACATTAAAATTAATGATAGGAAGTCCTTGTTGTATCAAGGTGACCGAATCTGTCCAGATACAACCCCTAGTATCTGTGACGGTATATTTATATTTTCCTGGACTAAGACCAAAAATTGAATCTGAATTGGGAGCAGATGGATTCCAAATATAAGTCTTAGCTCCAGTGCCTCCTGTAGCTCGTAATTTGATAAAACCGTTATTTAAATTACAACTTGGGTTTTTTGAAGATTTAGTTGCCGTCAAGGTATAAACGGTATCTAGAATAGCTGAATCTGATTTTATACAACCTCTACTATCTGTAACTTTATATACAAATTTGCCGCCATTAATATTCGAGATCGTATTGGTTCCCGCTACATTATTCCAGAAGTGATTAAGCGGCGCGCGTGTGCTGACAACATTGGCAAATATAGAACCATTATTCAGTCCACAGCTCGCTGTATTGACTATGAGTGAGACAATAGGACCAGCCGTATCGCCTAAATTGACAAGCGAAGTGGCCAAACATCCCAACGCATCTGTTATTGAAAGGGTATATGTCCCCGCACCTACGTTACTCACATTCGCGTTAGTGCCCAAGCCTCCATTCCATGAATAGCTATAAGGTCCCTGACCATCTATGACCGCAGTAGATATTGTGCCAATTTTGTACGTACAATTATCATTGACCACAACATGACTTGCACTATGTTTTTTAATACGCAATAGCTGAATAGTATCTCTTATTTCACAGTTATTAGAGTCTGAAATATAAAAGACGTGCTTGCCAGAATCTAATCCTGTAGCCGTCATCGAATTGACAATAGTATTCCAATTGAAGATATATGGGGGCTTACCTGTAACAATGGATGCAGTAGCTGAGCCATTATTCAAATCACAGTTTGCTGGTACTTTAGTAATCGAGATTTGTAATGGGGGCTGAGCGACAATGTTAACCGAATCTATATCTGTGCATCCAGTACTATCTGTAATCGTTAAAACATATTTCCCTGCTGTAAGACCAGCTATATCCTTAGATGTAGACATATTGCTCCATTGATAAGTGAATGGTGCCTGTCCAAAACTAATATTCGTTATCACTTTTCCGTTGCTCGGTCCACAAAAAGAGTTTACCCCAAGTAAGTTAGCATCAGGACTCGGTATAAATTGAACTTTAGCGGTATCCATTCTAGTGCAACTTCTCGAATCAGTTGTCGTTACTAAATAACTTCCGGCAAAGAGACTAGCAACAGAATCGTTTGTAGTAAAATTATACCATGTATAGTTATAAGGCGGGCTTCCCCCGCTTAATACTAATTTAGCCTTTCCATTTCCGTTGGTACAATGTGAATTTTTTATATTAAAAGTCACCGTATGCATCGCACTATCCACTATAGTTAATGTATCAAAAAGATTACATCCTTTAGAATCGCTAATTCTCACCACATATCTACCAGAATCAAGAGTCGTAATAAAACCAGTATCAGGTGTCTGCTGATTTGTACCGAAGCTGCCCGGAATTTTTTTCCAATTATAAAAATAATCTCCATAGATACTATTGCCTATAATTTTTATCTGACCATCTAATCGACCACAATTAGATCTTGTTATCTGATATGATTTGGTAGGCGCTATGGTATAGGTCAAGGTATCTCTAAGCATGTATACACAGCCCGCAGTATCCGTAATAGTAATAGCATATGGACCTGGAGCTAAGCTGTCTATCGTTCCAGTGGTTTTAGAATTACTCCATAGATAGCTCTGAACCACTACAGGTGCAGCGGTTGATACTGATAAACTCCCTAGATTATTGCCACACGGTGGATCAATTTTAGTCAAAATAGGTTGTGGATTGAGATTCGTATCCAGAATAGAAGTAATAGTTGCAATACATTTATGTGAATCCTCCACCATAATTAAATAAGAGAGAGGCCCTTTGAGTCCTAGCTTTTTATAGGTAGAATCCATAATGCCGTTCCAAGTAATTTTTATAGGATTTATCACGCTATCTATTCGTATGTGTATTTCTCCATTATTCCCTGCGCATTTCTCTATGACTACAGAATCCCGTATGATAGGATAGTGAGTATAAATCATAGTAGCAGAGGTGTCGAATTTACAGCCGTTTGAATCTATCGTTTGAATATTGTAGATGCCAATATTGACGCTATCTAGCAGCGCAAAGGTATCTCTCGGCAATCGCTGCCAGACATGCTTATAGGGTGCGGTGCCGCCTAAAGGAACAACCAAGATGTTTCCACTAGCGGTATCACATCTTGTTTTCATTATCTGAAAGGTGTCTCGTAATGTGGTGCTATCATTAAGTCTGAGCGTATCTCTTACGATACAACCTAAACTATCCGATATCAACAACTCATAACGCCCATGCTTTAAAGAATCTGCTACCAAACCAGTATCTCCATTAGACCATTGAATAGTATAGGAAGGAGTACCATTGGTGATATTAATTGTAATTCTGCCTGTAGAGTCAAGGCATTTAGACCTTTTATAACTGGCTTGATATGTAATTGCTCCTTTTGAAGCTAAATCCCAGGTATCCCTCACGACGCAGCCATTGCTATCAGTTATTACCACAGAAATTGTGTCGCTAGGTAATCCTATGACTAGATTTGTGGTAGAATTTACATCGTGGCTCCAAGCAAAGTTATAGGGCGCTGAACCCACAATATTGTATATGTGAATTAACCCATTATTAAAACCGCACCGTGCCTTTCTAAAACTATCAGAATGTACAGGCGGTGGTCTTCGCAAAATAGAATCTGAACGTATACCTATACAACCATTGAAGTCAGTTACCGTCAGTGTATAAGTGCCTGCTGATTTTCCGCTAATACTAGAGGAAGTATCCCCTGAGCTCCAAATATAGGAATAGGGGGCAGTCCCACCAGATACTGCGGCAGAAATAGACCCAACCACAGAATTACAGAATGCATTTAAGACACTAAAATTGGGACTTGGAATACTAGATGACTGAATTGTAAACGTCTTAGTTCGTTGACAGCCATTTCCATCTTGCACTAGCACAGTATAATTACCAGCAGTCAGGCCTGTCCTCGTAGCAGAGGAATTTCCATCAGACCAAGTGATGCTCACAGGCGAAGCCCCAACTATGTTCTTAATGAATAATTTTCCGTTACTAAGATTGCAGGTCGTTTGAACAATGCTATCTGTAAAATTAGTAAATGCTGGCTGTAGAATGGTATCTCTGGCAGTTTTCTGACACCCCAATGAATCTGTTATTGTCACTGTATAGACTCCTGGTGCTAAGTTATTGATAAAATTAGATGTCTGACCACTGCTCCAGGTATATAATATTGGAGGCTTGGCTCCAGTTACGTTGGTCGATATACTTCCATTATTATTGCCACAGGTAGCATTTGCCTTAGTAGTAGTGAGGCTTGGAGAAGAATTCATAGTTACAACGGCCCCACCTGTTGCGATACAACCATTCGAATCTGTAACTGTTACATTATAGGTGCCCGGCGCTAGATTCGTCCTATTTTGACTAGTAGCTCCATCACTCCATACATAGCTATAGTTAGCAGTGCCACTTATAATGGATGTCGAAATAGAGCCATTATTATTGCCACAGGTAGCGTTAACTCGGGCAATAGATATATTAAGCGCAGGGCTTGAGACTACTGTGACAGAATCTTGCGCTGTACAACCCTTTGCATCTTGAATAGTAAATTTATACTTTCCACCAGCTAGTGCATTAATAGTATAGGATGTCGCAGAAATGGGAGAAGTCACAACCCCATTGCTCCAAGAATAAATAAATGGAGCAGTACCTCCACTAGAGACTATAGCTGTTGCAGATCCATTGCTAGATCCGCATAAAGCATTCGTGCCTGTTTTACTATGCGTGATAGGTGGAAAAGCAATGAGCTGAATACTATCTATTTTACTACATCCTTTCACGTCTGAAAAGGTCAATTTATACCATCCTGCAGTCAGGCCTGTGATAGTCGGCACCGATCCTCCTTGACTCCATAGATATGTAAAGGGCGACAACCCACTTGTGGCATTAGCTGTTATCGCTCCATTAGTATTACCGCAGGTTTGATCCGTCTTGATAAAAGAAAAATTAGCAGGAGAACTTCCCAGAATTGTGATGGAATAATTAATCGAACACCCCACACCATCAAGTATGGTCAATACATAATTTCCAGGAGGTCTATTATTGATAAAAGTATCTGTAGAAATAACACTAGCCCCTAACTTCCATTGTTGGGTCAACGTTGGTACACCAGACTTGGTCAAAATGCGCGCACTGCCATTATTCAATCCACAGGAGGTCTGTACTATTGTAAAGCTAGCACTAGGAGGATTCGTGCCCGCAGTGACCGTGAGTATGGTATCAAATCGGCATCCAGATCCATTTCTAATAGCTACATTATAAACTCCTGCGGCTATTCCATTAAATATATTTCCAGAGACAAAGGTGGTGCCCCCATTGATAGAAAAAGTATACGGAGGATTATTGGGACTAGTTGTCTTTGTAAACAACCGTATCGCTCCATTGCTAGAGCCACAGGTAGCATTGGATGTCCGCATGGAATCAATTTCTTGGCGTATGGAAGAAATATTAATCGCAGTACTGATACTATCTCTGCAGCCTGCTGGACTAGATACAATTAACTTATAAGACTGCGCAGCCAGGGGCTTAGCAAACGGTGACAAAATATTCGAAGCCGACAGCCCAGTAGAAGGAGACCATGTATAGGTATAAGTTCCTGTGGGAGTAACTGCCGCGGCCAATTGCACCGAATCATTTATACATATATTAAAACTAGAACTCAAGGTTAGAACCGGTTTTGGGCTAACGTTAATGGTAATCAAAGAATCTGCCGTAGGACAACCTAGAGCAGAAATTCTTAAAAACAGATTCTGTGTTGAAGGCAGATTGGGAGGATTGGCTGTAAAGACAGTATTTAAGCAATTCGTGCATGATAAATTAGCAGCCGGAGTCCATATGGCACTGAAAGTAGTATCGAGACGCGTATGAACTAGGTTAATACTTTGCCCTACACAAAGGGACGTATCACGTTTGCCATTATTGATAGTTATTCTATGACCGAAGTCTTTGATAAAATAGTTTACTGTGTCTGTATAATTAATAGATGGAACCGTAAAAATTATTCGTAAACTTTCGATATTTTCCTTCACTGCGTCAGTCACGGCTGAGACATTGTAGTTAAATGTACTATTACCTGAAGCGATGGTAAAGCTGGCTGCAGCAGAAAAATCACCTGAACTAGAGGTGCCTGAAAAAGAGGCATTCACGGTGATAGGAGCACTTACTGTAGACCTAGAAAAAGAAACTACCCCAGGATTACAACCCTCTATTAAAAAAAGGCTGTCCTTATTGGAGCCATTAGTTGCTTTTCTATCAGTGATCTCTAATAGAGGTGGAGAGGTTAGACTTGATTTCTTGAAAAATATACCACTATCAAAATTGCCATCTAAAATATCAGCTATCGCTAATTTCATTGTATGCTGCAAATTTGGCTGCACAGGTATCCTTGCCCGCAATACCTTAGTCATTCCATCATATACTATATGATTATTGATTAAATTGGCAGTATAGAATTGTATAAATGGAGAACCTGCTCCTTGTCCCTTACAGTAAGTCGTATAATTTGAAGCTCCAGTTTGCTTGCTAGTGTCATTGATACTATTGATAGATACATTAATATTCGTACCAGGCACTTTCGAATAGTTCTTAAATGTATCACTTGGGGCCTGCACAAAAATGCCGAAGGCATCATAAAATTGAGAACATGCATATTCAGGATAATCTTCTGAAGCGAAAACGTAGTCTATGAATGCTGAATCTCCTCGTGGTATAAAATTAAATTGAAGAAAACATAAATCTCGCTGGGTTGCTGAAGCCCCTGCTATTGTAGCTATTTGTGCATCTGTAGTGGTTATTCCCCAGTTGTTACTAGCTAGTCTAAATCGACTAGCATTGATACCCGTATCGGCAGCAGTACTGAGAACTCTGCCTGTGCATAGCACTACACCACTATCAATAGCTAAACTTAAATTGGGAGTTGGATTGACATTCACAAAGGTACCATTCGCTGATGAATTACAATTAAGGGTAAATCCCCCTGATACCTGAATCCCTTTGCCTGCTAGAAGGTTTGACAATACTGAAGCCGTCTGATTATCCACAAGACTAATAGTCTGGCCATAGGAGACCCCTATACAATTCACCATAATACCACAGATGATTAATCTTTTTATCATAAGGTTTTATCAATATCGAAGAAATTGTTTTTAACTCAATAAGTTCAGAAAAACTATATGGTCGATATTTTAATTTTGTTGTTTAATTCTATTATTTATTTTTATAAAACACAAAGATAATCAGAAAATATGATTAATTGAAAAAACATATTTAAGCTTGAATTTTTGTAGTAGCTCCAAAAAAAGCCCCTGACAATTCAGTCAAGGGCTTCTCAGTATAGAGGAAAGAAGGAATTATTTTTCTATTTTTAGTTTTATACTTCCTCTATATTTTCCCTCTTGGATTAGACTTACGAAATAAATTCCATTGACCCATGCATCTGTTTCAATATCTAATTTATCATCTCCTAACTTTAAGTCTTTTCGATAAATTAATCTACCATTAATATCTTTTATCTGAACAGATCGATCCTTGATATTTGATTTAGAGAAACTCAATTGAACCGATTCTTTGGCTGGATTAGGAGCTAGCATAAAATAGCTAAATTGTGCCATATTCAAAATGCCTGAGTGTTCTTTTTCGCAGCTGTCAGGCAGATAGACGCAAACATCTTGATAGCAAATTTTATTTCCCACGGTCAGATAAATTCGGAAGCAGACAATACTATCTTTTGCACCTGTATCAATGAATGGGAAGCTAACCGTGCCAACTCCAGATGGCAATATCGGAGGACTTATTACTCCTATAGTACCCGTATTAAAAGGAGGAATACTCACAGAGGCAGGACCTCCTAACGTGTTATTCACAGTCAATTCTATCGTATAAACTTTAGTAGTGTCTTTCCAATGACAATGCGCACATAATCCCACCACAGCTAGTCTGCATGAATCTTTACATTGAACATAGTCTCTCTTCAATGAATCTCTACACGTCAATTTAGTAATAGGGTCATAAAATGTGAAATAGAAGGTGGCAAAACCAGTTGCAGGTGGCAAATCGGTATAATTTACGCATATAGTCTGCCAGCCATTATTTACTGTCGCAGGATTTAATGAGAAGCTACCACTAGCAGTGGAAAAGGTCAATGTAGAACCATTGCTCCCTCCCCAATAGACATTCACACACATTGTATAAATAGGGTTTCCTGCACCATCAAAACCTTTACAGTCAAAACTTTTCCATCGAATAGTGTCCTTACAATCTCCTCCACATGGCGGCAATTTAATACAGGTATACGCTATACAATCTGTATTTTGATTCCAAACGACGACATTAAAACAAGCTTGTGTATCAATAGCAGGTACATCAGTGAAGGTAAAATTGACGGTATTGGCGCCTAAAGCAAGTGTGACGGGAATAAGGCCTGAAATGGATCCTTGAGGTGAGGATATAGAGACATTAGCTCCAGCTGCTAAATTGTTTACAATGGTCATAGATACCGTATAAGTTTGATTTCCTAACATATTTAAAGGGCCACAATCAATGATTGTTTTGACAATTTTTATACAACTATCACATTTTATAAAGTTAATATCTATATTTTCTGAAGTATCTGTGCAGCCCGCAGCAGTTGTTAAGACTAATCTGTACGTCCCTGATTGGTACAGAGGAATATGTAAGGTGTCAAATATAGATCCAGGTATTTGTAGATTATTAAATAACCATTGATAGCCTGCATATCCCTTTGGTCCATGCCAAACTAACCTAGTGACAGTATCACAAATATCATAACAACCCGTCATTAAACCACAAAAATCTGGCAGCGGATTGACACCTTTTACCTTAGAATTTCTACACCCATTTGAATCTACTACAGTAAATGAATAGTTTCCTGCTATAGAGGTAAACAAAGAATCATTTATAGATCCAGTATTCCAGAAATAAGATAAAATATTCGTAGAAATACTTGTCCCAATGAGCAAATTAGGCACACCCGCGCAAAGACTGCCACCCGCTATTATATTAACATTGGGCCTAGGTACCACTGTGAAATTAAATGTATCAGAACCTATACAGGTATCTGGACTCGTAATCCGGACTATGAGTGTATGAGTACCTATAGATAGCGAGAATATCTGATAATTAGATTGATTATACCAAGGGGTCACTGCACCATCTAGACTCCAATTAATTATATATGGTGTGCTTGGATAATTAACTGAAAAAGTGGGATTTTCTCCTTGACATACGACAATTGGTCCAGTAATATTCGGCCTTGGTTGTGGCTTTACCAATACATTCACTGGACTAGACCTCACAAAACATCTTTTCGAATCCATAACATCTACATAGTATTGACCTGTATAGATAGCCGTAATACTAGGGGTAGCTTGTGTCGTAGACCATAAATAATTATACGCTGGATAGCCAGACGATGCTATGGCATTTATTATGACGGATCCACCTTCACAGAAGTTAACAGGACCCGCAGGCACGGCCAATGCAGATAAGGTGTTTGGAAGAACAACTACAGTGTCCTTAAATGTATCTATACAACCAAAGTTATTTGATATATACAAGTTGACATAGTAGATTCCTGGTGCACTATAGGTGCGAATAGGGGAACTAATCGTCGTATTTGAGCCATCTCCAAACGTCCAAAGTATGCTATTGTATACTCCTGTCGATGTATTCGCAAAGATCATAGGTGTATTGACACAGATGGAATCTACCACCGTGAAACTTGCATTTGGCAGTGCTGGTATGGTAACAACTACGTTTTTTATACAATTGCCATTTGCTACCAAGGTAAAGGTATATGTGCCGGGTGCCAAATTAATGCTAGGGTTCGCTAGCGTAGAGAATGTTGGTCCGCCATTGACACTCCATGCATAGGAAGGAGCTGCAAAACCCGATAATATTTTCGTAGTATTAATTAAACTGACCAACACGGAATCCTTTCCTGGTAGGCAACTAAGTGATGTATAGAAGTCTGCTATATACTTTATTGTATCCACTTTCATGTCACATAATGTACAGGAATCCGTATTCCAGATATTAGGAAATTTCACGCAAAATCTAACTCGATAAAACCCTGGTTCAGGAAATGTATGAGTGGCATTCGTGCCAGAAACTATGTTTGGACTACCATAAGGGTCATCAAAATTAAAGGTCGGACTTGAGCCTACTGGCGAAGAACTTCCGACAAAGCTATCCTTATTGCACCCTTGTTTAATAATTGTTAGAGATACAGAATAGGTAGGATTGATTCTACATGTATCGCAAACCGTATCTATTGGTATTACATTACTTGTATCCATACACCCAAACGTATTGGTAGCTACTACAAAATAATTTCCAATAGTACTGGAAGAATATGAAGTCCCTGGAGCTAAGAAAGTAGATGGTGCTCTATACCATGCATAGGTCGTTAAAATGGCAGGAGAAGCTACAAACATATTTACCATACCGACCGGTCCACAGAATATATTTGGATTAGGAGTAGATATGTTGACGTTTGGTTTTGGGTTCACTACTATCGTTGATATAGCAGTGGTAACCGCAGGGCAGGATCCAGTATAATTCGCTGTTAGGGTAACAACATAGGTTCCTGGGCTATTATAAACATAGCTAACAGGAGAGCCCGCGCCTGTGGCACCATTGCCAAAATTCCATGTGAAGGTGGCCCCAGGGGTCGAGCTAGACATAGTAACAATAGACCCTTGGCAAACTGGCGAAGGCACAGAAATATTTGCAGCTCCAGGACTAGTAAGATTTACTGAATAATTGGTAGAAATAGTAGCACCGCAAACAGTTCTCACCAAGGTTATCATTGCTGGGCCAGTATAATTATTCCATTGCACACTAATAGTATTGGAATGATTTCCCGCTGTCACACTGCCCGCAATACTAGGACTAATCGTCCAATTAAAATCTGTTCCTGGGGAAGAGGTAGAATATGCCCCAGCTACTAACGTATTGGCGCATGGAGACAATGGCCCAGTAATCACAGATTGACTCAAAGGTAGCATAGAATTGACATTGTATTGAATAGTGTCAGACCTACATCCTGTCTTAGGGTCCACTTGCGATAATATAATCTGATATGGAGGGGTTGGTCCCCACAATACGGAGATAAATGGCCCTGCAGCTGCGGCTGGGGTTCCTCCTATAACTGTCCAGCTCAAAGACAGATTACTGGATGTGGCAAACCCTAAATATTGATAGGGTGTGTTTGGACAAACTAACTTGGCTCCAGTAATTGAGTCTGGTCTAGGCGGAATAGGATTTACTTTCAACACAAAACTCTGCGGAGAATTACAATAATTTCCACTTAGGTCCGTAGCTGTAATCGTAAAGATTCCAGGACCCCAAACCCAAGTTGGATTCAAATTGACATTCGCTGGTTGAATACTAGAGAATACAGTCAAACCTCCTGATGCGACTATAGTCCATTGAATATTGCCTGAAGGTGAATTCGTATAGCTACCTGTCAGTATAGACTGATCACAAATTTCTGAAGGATAACTTAAATATAATTTAGGCCTTACATTGATTGTGAAATTTGCACTTCCTCCGCATGTCAAACTTGGTTTAGCTCCTGGTGTATTATGAAAATAAGTAGCAGTTATTACCCCAGTAGTAAATGATGGTGCGTAAAAACAGAGGTTTATATCATGCATATTTGTAGGATTTCCTATCAGAGTTATGCCTGCAGGTACTGTCCATATAATGCTATCCACTGGGATGGTACAATCCAAATGATAAGTTTCACAATCATATTGACAAACGAGATTTTTGCCTGTAATCGCGGCACTAGGAGTTATAATAGGAACTACTACAGTGGTAGGCGAAGGACAAGTACCCGTGCAGCCTAAGGTCTGTAGAGTTAAATACCCAGGGCCTGTTATACCCCAGATTACAGTTACTGTAGGACTAGTATCGCTCCCTACTATTGTTCCGTTCGCTACTGTCCATAAATAGTTAGGACAAACAACAGATGTAGTATAGGTCACTGAGGTTCCTGGACATACTGTACTCACACATTGAATATCTGGACCTGGGGTACTATTAACAATTACAGTCACATAAGCTGTATCTTTACAGTGACAGTCATTTTCTAAAATGAGCATTACATTATATGCTGCAGCGACTGAGTATGCGTGTGAGGAATTACCATTAGTATTTCCTGGAAGAGTGGTTGAAGTTCCATCTCCCCAAACCCATGTATAAGAAAAGAATGGACTTCCACCGCCAATGGTTGATGTATTAATAAATTGTATAGTTTGATTTAAACAAGCATTGACTATTCCACCACTAGCAGTGGGCATAGTTGCAAATGAGGCATTGGGTTTCGCAACAATTTGGACACACAGGGAATTCATTGCAATGCAACCTTGAGCATTGGTCTCAGTGACTGTAACGAGGCCCGTTCCCACTCCAGTCCAATACACTTGAATGGAATTGGTCACACTTGGAATTATAATAGCGCTTCCAGTAATGGCCCAAACGTAGGTGTTTCCAGGATTATTGATCGTAGAGTAAGTAACCCATGTGGAATCACACACACTCAAACAATTGTCTCCGTCCCGCTTTTGCCCAGTAGCTCCTCCAGTATCTAGTTGACCGCACTTAGCATCGATATTAGGTAAAATAAAAGGCTTAGGTCCAGCATAAATGATTACATTATATACCCTCGTGCAGACAATTATATTTAAGGCATCACGCACGACAAGGGTAACTTGACCAACGCCTGGGGTTCCCCATGCTACATTCACGCTCATTCCTGAACCAGAAACTGCGCCTCCAAATGCATTCCATTGGTAGGTATATCCCGCTCCTGATAGACTGGTAGAGTATGGCACTATCTCATTTTCACAGACAGTGGTGTCACCCAACATGGGACACACCTGCCCTAAAGCAGCTGAATTTCCTATGAATAGTAGCCCTAGGAAAAAAACTAGATTCTTTAATTTAAAAAAATGTTGTTTTGTCATATTGTTAAATTTTAAACGTTAAGAATAGTCTAACTAAAAAATAAGTTATCTAGTAGGATAAAAATTACACCCTTTTCAAATCAAATAATTGCCATAATGATAAAAATTCATCCAATTACTCCTCTAGATCTAGAAAGATTAAGTGTCCTTTCTAAATCAACATTTGTTTCTTCTCATGGCAAAAGTGCTTCGAAAAAAGACATAGATATTTACATTCATTATAAATATTCTGTAAAATTACTGAGAAAGGAATTAAATGATATAAATAATTTTTTTTATTTCCTTCATTATCAGAATGAAATAGTAGGCTACTCCAAAATTAGCATAAATACTGAATATCCAAGTATAATAGAGAAGCCTTTAGCCAAATTAGATAGGATTTATATTGATGAGAAGTATTTAGACAAAAAGCTAGGGCAGATGCTCTTCAACTTTAATTTAGAAATAGTCAAACAACATAATCAACGGGGAATATGGCTTTACACTTGGACAGAGAATCAACGCGCTATTAAATTTTATCAGAAGAATGATTTCAAAATTATTGACGAAAGAGATTTTAAAATATCGAAGAGCCATTCTAATCCTAATTATATAATGTATAAAAGTTTATAATTTCTATGAAGCCTACATTAGCTTTTATAATCCTCATTGCAGTCATCTTCATATTATCGTTTTTCCATTTAAAAAAAGACCCCGTTAGAAGTGTTCAATATATACTCTCTAAACCAAAAGCAATATTGATACAACCTCTTGGTGATTTTGATACTAAGCTAGCCAAGCTGAATCTAAAAGCCTTATCCAACAATCATTACGGTTGTCAACTATTGAAAACTATTCCGCATTTCCCCACATCCTACTACAAACCTAGAGATCGATACCGTGCAGATAGTATACTAAAATTTCTTAGGTATAAATATGGTCCTGATACGGTGGTCATAGCACTTAGCCGTCAAGACATAAGTACCACCAAAAAACTCATCAAGGACTGGGGAATCATGGGCCTAGCGCACAGTCCTGGCAATGTCTGTGTAGTCTCTACGTATCGACTAGATAAGAATAAACTATCGGAGCAGCTATACAAAGTTTCTATCCACGAACTAGGTCACACCCAAGGCCTGCCTCACTGCCCTGATACTACCTGCTATATGCGCGATGCTTCAGGAGGCAATCCACTAAATTATGAAAAAGACTTTTGTCCGAAATGCAAAAAAGTTATGCAACTCAAAGGATGGAAGGTTTAGTCAGCCTGCTACATTTGACACCATTTCCAATCAGTAGCATTCAATCAGTTCGTAAATAAATACACTTATTTGCAACAAATACTAGATATTTGAGAGTAAAGATTATTCATATTTATTTATACATTAACCCAAATCATCATGGCACAAATAACACTTGGCGGTAACGCTATTAATACCTCAGGAAATATTCCATCATCAGGGAGCGCTGCTCCTCATTTTTTATTGACAGCAGAAGATATGTCTTCTATCAGTTTGGAAAACTTCGCTGGGAAAAAGAAAATTTTAAATATATTTCCTAGTGTAGACACAGGAGTATGTGCTACTTCAGTTCGCAAGTTTAATGAAAAAGCTGCTGTGCTTTCAGATACCGCAGTGCTCTGTATTTCAAGAGATTTACCTTTCGCTCAAAAACGATTTTGTGGTGCAGAAGGAATCTCCAATGTCGTCATGCTTTCAGATTATAAAAATGGGAGTTTCGGGAAGAGTTATGGAGTAGAAATTACAGATGGAAAGTTTGAAGGTCTTCACGCAAGAGCTATTGTAGTTCTAGATGAAAACAATCAAGTATTACATAGCGAATTAGTTTCTGAAATAGCGCAGGAGCC